>Ga0255342_1000197_pt1 | contig 112735 bp, 84 predicted proteins | sample wastewater_treat_3_FD_192416 | JGI IMG/M metagenome (GOLD analysis project Ga0255342, IMG submission 192416) | Wastewater microbial communities from Lulu Island WWTP, Vancouver, Canada - plant14 | ecosystem: Engineered > WWTP > Wastewater > Unclassified | place: Canada: Vancouver, British...
TCCTTGACCTCGAGTTCACCACCGATCACGGTCTTTTCGCCACCCTGCTCGGTATAGTTTTTCGTGTTATAACTCATACCGTTACCCCCTTAAGCGTGCTGCTGGAGAACCTTGATTGCTTCGGGAAAGTCGAACCTGGCCTCCAACTCTTCTACGCTATAATCTGCACGGAACTTGCGCCATGTTATCTCATCCCAGGCTTTGAGTTGCCCCCACAATTCTGGATATTTTTGATAAAGCACGCGCAACTCTGCAAGAGACTGCAATGGGCAACACCAACATGATACTCGCTTGAAATCTTTGTACAATCCATCCCAATCAAAACCACGGTCGTAGCAATATTGCAAGCACTCTTTTTCGGTGATACCCCACTCCACAAGAGGGTGAAAACTATTCTCTTTTTGATTTGTTTTGCGCTCTAAACGATATAATTCGTCCGCTGCGATACCGACATACTCAACGATTTCGTATCGATCACGGAGTCCGTTGATAAACACTTCTCTCGGCTTATCTTTCAAGCGATTGGTACACCAACGCATTCTTGGTCCCGCCCAGCCGTATCCAGTCTTGTCCGCGCCGAACATTTCAATAAACTTTTTGCTCCGACCGCGAGGAATGCTGTGGTCTTTGAAATAGTATTCAAAATCGTGTTCTGCTCTCACCCTGGTGATAGGTCTTCCGATGTATTTCTCCAACCGATCAAGATGCGCGTACATCCCCGGAAACTCCAGTCCGGTATCGCAAAAAAGGATGCAGTCAACTTGCATCCCCTTTTCAAGCATCATCAAAAGCATCGCCGTTGAGTCTTTCCCACCGGATAGACTAACTATGTGATATTTCGGCTTGCTCATCTTTGCTTTCCACCTTCTTCACCAGATCGGAATACGGGATCTTTTCCCCGTTTCGTATACAGTAAACACCTTCGGAGTCCCCGGTATCGTCCACATACCTACGCAGGATGACCGATGCGTACTTCTCATCGAGTTCCATCGTGTAGCAGATACGGTTTAGCCCGTTACACGCCATCATGGTAGAGCCACTTCCCCCGAACGTATCAATGACAATGGCATTCTCCTGCGAGGAGTTCTTCAAGGGATAACCGAGAAGATCGAGCGGTTTACTTGTAGGATGGTTTTCGTTCCGTTTGGGCTTTTTGAAGTTCCAAATGGTGGTCTGTTTCCTATCCGAGTACCAGTTGTGCTTGCCGTTTTTCAAGAACCCGTAGAGGATGGGTTCGTGCTGCCATTGATAGTCCGAGCGACCCAGGACAAGACTGTCCTTCACCCAAATGCAACAGCCGGCGAGGTGGAAACCCGCATCGATAAATGCCTGGCGAAAATTCAGACCTTCCGTGTCTGCGTGGAAAACATATCCCGCGCCGCCCGGTTCCAAATGCGCCACCATATTCTCAAATGCCTTTTTGAGGAAGTTGTAAAACTCCTCGTTCTTCATGCTGTCGTTCTGAATGGTCAGGCCGCTCGAACTTTTGAAGGAAACACCATAAGGAGGATCGGTCAGCACCAGGTTGGCGCGTTTTCCGTCCATCAGTTTGTCAACGTCCGCCGGGTCGGTCGCGTCACCACACATCAGTCTGTGTCTGCCAACGACCCAAATGTCCCCTCTTTCGACAAAAGATGCCTTTTCCAGGGCGGCGGTCAGGTCGTAGTCATCGTCCTCGATGTCTGGTTCGTCACCTTTGAAAAGATCGGTGAGTTCTTTCTCGTCAAACCCGGTCAAACCGATATCAAAATCGGCATCCTGAAGGGCTTCGATCTCGACTCGCAGCATCTCCTCGTCCCACCCGGCATCAAGCGCCATTCGGTTGTCGGCGAGGATGTAAGCCTTCTTCTGTGCATCTGATAAAAAGTCGGCAAAAACACACGGAACTTCCGTGATGCCTTCTTCCTTTGCTGCAAGCACTCGACCATGACCGGCAATGATGCCATAGTCGCGGTCGATAATGACAGGGTTAATAAAACCGAACTCACGAAGGCTGGAGCGGAGTTTGTTTATCTGCTCCGGCGAGTGGGTTCGGGCATTGTTCACGTAAGGTACCAACTTCGTGATTGATACCAACTGCATATCGGTAGTCGTTCTTGCCATAGCGGTCTCCTTTACACAAGACCCCACTCGGCGAATTTCTCAAAGCCACCGACCGAACGGATGTATTCCCTTGCGATCTCTACGATCTCCGAATAGTCCTTTCCATCGATAGTCTCATCGCCGATGGCGCACGAAAACTCCACGATATTACCCGTCTCTTGGGCTTTTAGCCATGCGTAAATGTTCACGCTGACATCCGCTTTCGAGAGGTCTTTCCCGTGGAGTCCACCGCCCGTTACGCTGTCAGCCATATCACTACCGAGCTTGCGGTTGGTCGCACCGGAGTCGACGTCAATGCTGCCGGTCCAATCGCCGAGTGGATTGATTGTCGCAAAGGGATACTCCGCTTGGAGTTCCTCGGTGGGAACGTTGCTCTGACAGATGATGAGGCGGTCAGCATCAAGGATGTACTTGCCGTCATACGGATACTTGGCATAAATCGCTCTTGCGATCCTGGAGAGTTCCCTCTGCGTTTCCGTCACCGGCACACCTTTGAAGATGCCGTTGTCACCGCAGCGAACGCGCTCACCCTGGTTGTATGCGAGAATGGAGTCTTGCGGGACTTCCACATACTCCACGAACACATCGCCGATGATGCGTCTTACGATCTCGTTGATTGCACTCCGCTCGAAGTTGACGGACGTTTCTGCTATGATATAGCAGACTCCGTGTCCGATGAGTACCTCGACCGCAACCTTGGGATTATCCTCAAGGGTGTATGCCAGGTCAACGATAGCGCCTGCGATTCTGTCTGCCACCTTGTCGGGATGGCTGGGATTTACCTTTTCAAACATAGTTTTTATCTCCTTTATTTCCCTCTCCGAGCGGAGAGTAATCTTTCCATAAGGTCATCTTGCGGGTTCGCCCCCGAATAGTCCGTGGAGCAGTTTTCCTTTACGATCTGGAATATCTCGTTCCAGAGCCGAACCGCCTGGTTCATATAGTTAATGCCGATGTTTATAAACGGCGAAGGTATCGGTTTGTTGGTCGTGGGGTGCTTGGAAAGGAAACCGAGCTTGTTGGTCATCTCCTCGCATTGTATCCAACGAGCAGAACACATCGCATATCGTTCGAGGAGTTGCGGGGATACCTTTGCGGCGCACCCGACGCCTTTGAGCCATTCCCAGGTCTCTTCATAGATCTCTTTCGCTTGCAAGGTCGAGCCGTCACGCTGTTCGCTTGTCAAGAAGTCGTGGATCTTAGGCATCTCTACCCCTTCCACTTCGGGAATATCCAAGACGGTCAGCGGTCTTCCACCGGGATTTCCGTTGTCTATCTTATCTTTCACGGCGGATTTCTTTCGTCCGGCACCTGGTCTGGCACCGCCTTGTCCGCCTATATTGTTCGATTTTGTAGGCATTTGAATTTGCCCTCCTTTATTACCCTTTTGATTTTGCCATTTTTGCACACGAAACCCCAGGCCGGTGTCCGTTTGGGACCCGGTAGAGATTTTCATCCCCCTACCCCCGCGCAATCAATATTTATAAACGGGGTTCGTCTCTTCCTTGAGCGTTTTTGCATCATGGCACGGCTTGCAGAGGGATTGCCAGTTGTTTTTGTCCCAGAACAACCGTCTGTCCCCGCGGTGCGGTACGATATGGTCGACCACGGTAGCGGGTGTAAGTTTCCCGTTCAGTAGGCATTCGGCACAAAGCGGATGCTCTTTGAGATAAGCCTTGCTTGCCCGTCTCCACTCGTAGGTGTAGCCACGCTCTTGGGGTGGTCTCGTGTATTCCTTATGCATAGGCAGATGCTCTTTGCAGTACATCTTCCCCGGCTCTACGAGGTTCGGACAGCCGGGATGTTTGCAAGGTACTCTCGGACTTCTCGGCATATCTTCCCTCCTTTTTGAAACGAAAAATGCGCCTACGAATTGTAAGCGCATCTCGTTATTTTTTCCTGATTATATCATATCACAATTGCCACCCGGACATCTCTGGTCAAAACTGGTCAAAGCCGGTCATTTCCGTCTTTTTTATGCGGGAACCACGATATTTCGTAGACCCGAGAAATGCTTTCTTCTCACCGTCTTTTCCGAGAGGTTCAACTCCATCGATATCTCCTCCCACTTCATCCCCTGCATATATCGGTACAGAAGAACGTATCTCTCGTCAACGTCCGTCAGCCTTTCGATGACCGCTTGGATCTCTTTCTGCTTGCGTTCCAGCTCATCCATCTCCCGGTTGATCTCCTCTTCCTTCTCCCATATCCTCTCCAGGGCTTTGACAAACGGAGCCTCGGTGCATCTGTTCCCGCTTGGCACTTTGTCTAAAGCCGGTGCGGAGATAGAACACGACAACTCTCGCAGCTCTTCCAGTCTTGCCAGGTTATATTTAATTTTCCGCTTCAAGTTGTACACTTGGCTCAAATACTCGTTTGCCGTCACCTTTTATACCTCCTCTTGTAGTCTTTGAATCAGCATCTTCCCGTCAACGTTGGTCAGTTGCCTATACCACTCCGACTGGAAGAACTCTTCGTCCCGTTGCTTTTCCTTCAAAGCTGCCTCATACCTGGGATACCGTTTCAGTATCCGCAGCGCCTTTCGGTAATCCGCTACCGCCTGAAGGATGATCGCCTCCGCTAATCTCTGAAAACACTCATCCATATTACTTCCTCCCCAGTTCCGCTTTGACCGCATCGATCAATGCGTCCTGCGTCTTCTCTTTCTTGCCGAGTGCTTTTATCACTCGTTCGTCAATCGTTCCTTTTGTCACAATGTGATGCACCACAACCGTGTTCTTTTGCCCTTGGCGATACAGCCTTGCGATAGTCTGCTGATACAGTTCCAAACTCCAGGTAAGACCGAACCATATCAAGGTCGATCCGCCCTCTTGCAGATTGAGTCCGTGTCCCGCCGATGCCGGATGGATAAGCCCTATCGCTATCTCTCCCCGGTTCCATTTGTGTATATCTTCGGGACTCTTAATGTCTCTCGCTGTCGGGAATCTGCTCTTGATCCTCTCAAGATCATGTTTGAACCAGTAAGCCACAAGCACCGGTTTGCCGTTCGCACTCTCGATCAGGTCTTCCAAAGCATTCAGCTTTTCATCGTGGATGGGACACACCTTTCTGTCCTCGTCATAGACAGCGCCATTTGCCATCTGCAGGAGTTTCAGCGATAAAGTTGCCGCATTATTAGCATCTATTTCTTGGTCGGAAAAGTCGACAACCATATCTTTTTTCATACGGTCGTATAATGCTTTCTCCTTCTCGCCCATCTCGACCTTGACTTCATTCATCACCAAAGCGGGGAGTTTCAGGTAATCTTTCGCTCTCATCGATATGGTGATATCGGATATCTTGTCGTAGATCTTCTCCTCCGCGCCGGGGAGTGGCTTGTATGAAAACACAACTTGCCCGTTGGTCTTGTCAGGGGTGAAGTATCCCACACGATATCTCGTGATGTATCTGCCGAGTCTCTCGCCGAAGTCAAGAAGTCTGAACTCCGCCCACAGATCCATCAAGCCGTTCGAGGAAGGAGTCCCGGTCAGTCCCACAATCCGATCAATGTCAGGACGGACTTTCAATAGGGCTTTGAACCTTCTCGCCTTGTAGGACTTGAACGATGACAGCTCATCAACGATAACCATATCAAAATCAAAATGGTAACCGCTCTTGAATACGAGCCACTCCACGTTCTCGCGGTTGATGATGGTGATGTCGGCATTCGCCTTTAATGCTCTCACCCGCTCTTCCGCTGTTCCAATTGCTACTGTGTAGGTCAGCCCTTTCAGGTGTTCCCACTTCGTGATCTCATCGGGCCAGGTGTTCTTGCCCACACGCAGGGGTGCGATCACAAGTACCTTCTTGACCTTGCTTTTCGTCATCAAGTCTTTAATAGCGGTCAGGGTGATGACCGTTTTGCCGAGTCCGCATTCCAGGAAGACGGCGGCGGTTTCGTGCTTTTCTATAAACTTCGTTGCGTACTCTTGGTAATCATACGGATTATATTTCATTCAGAACCTCCTTGATCCTTGCGGGGTCATCCAGGCAGTAAACCTTAAACCCCAGTTGCTCTATCTGCTTTTTTCTTCTGACTTGCAGCGGTCGCATCTTCTCGCCCGTCCGTTTGGTCTCCACGAATGCGATTTTTCCTTCCGGTAAAAGTACGATCCTATCGGGGACGCCATCGAACGAAGGTGACACGAATTTCAGGCAAAGCCCTCCTGACTGCTTAACTGCCTTTACAAGTTTGCTTTCGATTTGCTTTTCTTCCATGTTTCCACCTCAAAATTACAGGGTGAATAGGGGTGAATGCTATTTATAAAACTTTTCTAAAATCCTCTTTTTCTTGATTTCTTAATAGAGTTTATATGTGAGCCTTCACCGCCTTTCACCTTCACCTCTAAAAGGGTAAAAAGTCCTCTTCTGCCGTACCCTTCGGAGTAAGCGAAAGTCCTAACCACTCGTTACCTTTTTTGGTATGCTTGAGTTCAAACCCGGCAAGTCGCAAAGCCTCGCAAAAGTCCTTATTACAGCGCACGTACTCGCCCGTTTCCGTAGCCCATTCACGGTAGGTCTTATACAATACTCCGCCCCCTGCTTTCTCAAGTTTGCCGACCGTGCAACACTCATCCAGGAAGGTAGACATCCAGTCATTCGACTCCTTATACTTCTTGTTTGCCTCATCGACCATAGGACAAGGAGGCATCGAGTAATTGTTTTCTATAAACTTCTTCGCCCCTTCGATTGCCCACTTCAAAACCGCACCGCTTGACTGCTTTAACAGCCTCTCGGCAAAGTCCCTCTGCGGGTTCGCGATTACTGCATTGAACGGCAATACCATCAACCTTCGCCAGGTGCCTTTGTCATTAGACCCCACCCTCGGCAGATGATTGGTATAAAGGACGATGGTATGCGTAGGGATAAACGAGAACGGGTCGTGATATTTCTTCTCCGCAGATATCTCGTCCACGGAGGCGATCTGCTTTAACATCGAGGTGGAGAGCCTCTGCCCTTCCTCTGTTTCGCTTGCCAGAACGAACCGCTTTCCGAGCAGTTCCGCAAGATCGACCTTGGCATTCTTCGCCCTGGTAGTGAGCGCCTCTGCTGGGATCTTCCCCGCATACCCGCCGAGAACTTCAAAGATGGTATTGAATACGGTACTTTTGCCGTTCGCACCGTCACCGTAAGCGATGAACATCGACTCGGAATACACCTTGCCTATCACCATTCCCCCGGCAACGTACTGTAAAAACTCTTTGAACGCAGCATTCCCCTGGGTCGCACTATCCAAGCACTCCTCCCATAGTTCTCTCCCAGCATCGCTCGGCGAGGCTTTGGTCATCTTGGTACAGAACGCATCGGGTCGGTGAGCGTAAACGATACCCGTTTTGAGGTCAATGATCCCGCCGGGAGTGTTCAGTTCAAACGCATTCGCATCCAGTTCGGGGACTTCAATTTCGAGCTTGCTTTTCGCACAGTTCATTACGGCCACGATCTTGCTATAATCGCACATTTTATTGACGTACTTGTAGTAACCGACCGCCTCTTTGACGAGTTGCTCGTTGTCCTTGTTCGCCTTGTCTGCTCCATCAGCCATCGCATCATCGCCAAGGTTGGCATAAGCGGTTTTGACGGCATTCTTGGCAAATTCCAGAACCTTTTTGATAAAGTCCGTATAGCGCCGTTGCGCCTTCAGCTCGTTGCACTCCCATTGCTTGCCGTTCCATACAAGCCAGCCTATAGCACGGTTATACCGTACTTCTTCCTTGTACTCGCTGACGAAAAGGTCTGCCATCCCGGTATCGTTCTGGATTTTCGGTTTGAGCGGGTTGCCGAAATCGTCCTCCGCCGTGGATCGTTCAAGATAGTTCTCCAAAGCCTCACGGCGGGTGATCTTCGCCATCTCCTCTTCCGACAAGGGTTCGTCAAAGGCATACTGGTTGATACGGTAAAGGATGGTCTTAACTTCCGTGGGTGTGAACCCGCAATGAAGCAGGACTGCCGAATGCTTGAACAGCGCACCATTTCTGCCGTCCCCTTCACCCATCCCGGTGAACTTTGCCTCCGATTCGATAGGTGCAAAACTCTTCGGAAATAGGTCTATAGGTCGGTTTTCGTCAAAATCGCGGAGGATCTCACGCTCTTTCCCTTGTTTCTTCAGAACGATGTACATGTTCTTTCCGGTGCGGATGTCCGAACTGAACCCGTAAGCATCTCTCGTCCTGGTCGGACCCTTCTTGCAATACTCGCTGCTACGGAACATAAAGTGCTTACCACGGCTTGTTTGGTATACCCGGCAGTTGAGATTGAGATCACAAACGAGCCGATACAGCCTATTCGCCTCGTCCCCATCGTCCACGTCTTTGACAGTGAACTCGCCGTTCAACACCCCTCCGTATTCCTCACACTTTCGGGCTTGCTCCAACGTCAGGAGCGGTTCGCCGTTCCCGAACTTCTGGCACGGCTGCTTGTCTTTGATTTTTATATATCCTCTAAAGGGGTTTATCATTTCTTCTCCTCCTGTAAGTTCTCATTGAAAAACCGTATCGTTTTCCCTTTCCACCTTGCGCGTTTGATCTCTTGCTCCATCCCTTTGGAGATCGTGTCCCCGAAAACCCAGACTTCCTGACACATCGACAGCAGAACCAGGCCCATATGCATTCCGATCTCTCTTTCGTCCGCATCGCTATCCCTTAAAAACTGCGGAAAAAGCAAATGCGGGGCGATGGGAAGATACCCTTTTACGACTGCAAAACGGGAATAGATGCGTGCTTTTTTGATATTGGTCTTCACATCTCCCGCGAACGGCGAACACACATATACCAAGGGACGGTATTTGTGAAGTTCCGCTTTTCGCGCACGTTCCTCTTCCATCATGTGAAGAAGGCCGTAATATTCCGTAGGACTCGGATAGCCTTCGCTGTTGTAATAACTGGGTTTTCTCATCTCTCACTCCTTCTTGTAAAACTCGCACTCATACCCATCGGCACGGAGATTGAGCGTTCCTGCCCACGCAGGACGTTCGGACATTATCCGACATACTTCGACACTACTCGACACATGATCCGGCACTTCGCACACACATTCATCGTGGATATGCATCGTGATCTTCACCCCGGCTTTGTCCAATCTTTGCATCGCCTCGACCAGGATGTCTCTCGCCGTTGCCTGAACGATGTTCTCGACAAATTTCGGTCCGTAACTCTCGATGCGTTCCCACTTCTTCGATGCGCCGAGTCCTTCATAAGTCACACAGTCGCTGCCGAAGTTGTTGACTCCAAGCCGAGGTCTAACGTAGGCAAGCCTTCTGCCGGACGGCAACTCGATAAAGAGGATGCCCTTGGCAAAAGAGAACTTCAAGCCGTAGCATTCGTAGGAATTTTTCGTGGAAACGGTATACATTACCGCCTTATCCACCGCCCACCAGAACTTCGTGATGTTGGGGTTCGCTGTTCTCCATGCTGTCACGAGCGGTTTTAGTTCGTGTTCGGGAATACCCATCGCCGTAGCGCCCATCGCTTTTAGTGCGCCGACCGAACCGCCGTATCCGAGAGCGAGTTCGGCAATCTTTCCTTTCTGCCGAAGATGCCCGTTGACACCGTTCTTCTCGACCGGGACTTTGAACATCTGACTGGCAGACGCACAGTAGATATCCCCACCCTTTTCAAAGACATCGAGCCTCCATTGCTCCTTGGCATACCAAGCGATTACTCTCGCCTCAATAGCGGAAAAGTCTGCAACTATGAACCTATAGCCGGGTTTTGCTATGAAAGCGGTACGGATAAGTTCGGATAAAACGTTCGGGATGTTTCCGTACTTTTCTTCGATCCCGCCATAATCGTCCGACCGTACCAGTTCCCTTGCTCCCTTTAAATTGTCAAGATGGTTTTGCGGGAGGTTCTGCACCTGAATGAGTCGTCCGGCAAACCGCCCCGTTCGGTTGGCACCATAAAACTGGAGCAGCCCCCTGGCTCGTCCGTCATCCCCGACCACGTTCTTCATAGCGATGTACTTCTTCACGCTTGACTTGGCGAGTTCCTGACGGAGTTTTAGGATTTCTTCGATGTTCCCGGTCGCATCCTGCAAGAGCCTTTGAACCTCTGCCTTGGAAAGGGAGTCCACCATCTGGCCCTGCTCTACGAGCCAGGCTTTGAGTTGCGCCGGGGAGTTCGGGTTATCAATACCCGTTAGTGCCTTAACCTTCTCCGAACTGATGCCGGAGTTGACCTCGTCACACCTGATCGCGTGTTCGACAAAGTCCATATCCAAGGCGATGCCGTAATCGTTGATGCGTTGGTCCAGGTGGTAGTTCTCCCACTCGGTATCCGATACCGGGAAGGATGCCAGTCTTTTCTGTATCTCCATCTCGGTCTCAACGTCTCGCTTGTTATATGATTTGAAAAGATCCCACTTCCCCATATCGTGTTTGGGGAGGTTTCTCGTTCGTCCGCCATTGGAATAGGTGGGTTCGCACGGACGGCAGAAATACCGTATCAGTTCCTTGCCCACCGTAAGTTTTTGCTTTTCAAGGCCCAGGACTTCTCCCACCTTCTCAAGGGAAAGCGGAAGTCCCAATGTGGCAGCCCACACCATCGTGCAAAACCACGACTTCGGGCTGATATACTTCCCGGTCGGGTATCCCAAAAGCTTGGAAAGGCATACCCTTTCAAACTGTGCGTTATACGCAAATTTCCTGACGTTTTCATCTGTCAAAGCCGTCACGATTTCAGGCTGGAGCTTCTCCCCCTGGGCTAAATCGATGACCTTAACTTCCCCGCCATCGACCGCATATCCGAAGAGTAATACGGAAAAATCATCGCTCTGCGCGTATCTGTAAACTCCCGATTTAGACAGATCTACAGACGAAAAAGTCTCTATATCGATTGATAAAGTCTTCATAAATGCCCCTATCTCCGGTTATAGGGTGATAGGAAACCCTACCACCCCTTTCCGGTTAATACTTAATATCCGAGCAAGCCGTCATCACCATCGGGCAGTTCGTCAAAGTCATCTTCTGCTTTGCTCTTGCCACCGAGAGGTTCGCCGTCACGGACTTTCTGAATGTTGCCGAGTCCGCAAGCGATGCCCTTGTTGCCGTTCGAGTTGAACGCATAGAAGTTGATGGAAACTCGAGCATAAACACCGCTGTACACTTCGCTCCTCTCAAGGATGGGCTGCACCTTCGTGTCTACGATCTGCGGAGCCGTGGGGCTGTTCGCATTGATGAAATACGAGTTGGCATATGCCTCGTCCTCGTCTCTTTCAACGTCACCGTCACGGAGAGGGAGTTTTAAAGCTGCCTTGTTGGGTTTCTTCCCGCCGAACTTGCCGATGCCCTCTTCGATAGCCGCATCAATGGCGGCATTTACCTTGGCGATGGTCTCGGTATCCGTTTTCGGAATGATGAGCGAAACGCTGTACTTCGGGGTCTGTCCCTCGTTGACTGCCTTGGGTTCCCACACGTTTGCATAGGAAAGTCTGACTACGCCGGTTACTACTTTTGTCTTGTTTTGTGCCATGATTTTTAATCTCCTTTTATTTCATTGAATTCGTTTTTTGGATCCGATACATTGATTGGATCACGCTTGTCTGTATCGGGAACGAGCGTGGGTTTGCCCTGGGGTTTTACCACGAAACCGCCGAGGATCTCTTGGAACTCTTTCTTGCCCATCAGCCGTTCCATCTCCGTGATGCTGATGAGACTCTTCTTGTAGATGTCTTGGTATCCTGCCTCGTTTGCCGCCTTTGCAATAGCCACCTCATCGGTATACTTGCGGACCGAGCGACCTTCCACCAGTTTGAAACCGCGCCACGTTTTGCCCGATAGCGCCGCATTAAGTGCGTACTCGGAAATCTCCTCGGCCCACTTCTTAATGTCCGGCAATTTGGCTAAAACGCCCTCGATCTCGGCATCCGTCAAAAGCGGAGGCAACTTGAACTCGCTCTGCGCGAGACGAAGTTTCTCTTCTGCCCTTGCGCGGCACTTTACCGATGCTTTGCAGAACTGACACCACTCGCCGGGACAGTAACTCCCCTCGCCTCTGAATGCCTTTTCCGCTTTGGGTCGCAGATCCTTGTCCGCCCACTTTTTGAGCCTGGGAACGGTGATCTCCCAAGTGCTGACGTTCTCGCGTCTCGGCTGAAAGATGGTCATCTTCACTCGCTTGATCTCATACTTTTCGCTGAACTCTTTCAGAGCGCCCAAGGCATACAGTTTCATTTGCGGATTGTTCTCCGCCTCTACGAGGACACCTTGCCCGTACTTGAAGTCGATGATATGTAACCGACCTTTCGATACGATCAGGCAGTCACCGGTTCCGAAACCATCCGGGACGTACTCCGAGAAGTCCAGCCTCTGTTCGATGAGAACGAGAGTGTCTTTGTCGCGCCGTCTCTCCTTCTTCACTTGCTCGAAAACGAAGTCTGCGTAATCGTCCGTATAGGCTTCCATCTCGTCATTGTCAAAGACGGAAGTAGGCCTATCACTGCGTAATTTCAACTTTCGCTTGAGCTTGTGTTCGCAGAGAGCGTGCGCCGCCGTTCCTTCGGCTGCCGCAGTTGACCCCCTATCCTCAAACTCCAATTCGAGTCTTGCGGATGGGTTACAGTTCAGCCATCGGTGCGAAGCGGATGCCGATAAAATTGCGTGTTTTTCAGCCGGCATTCACTTCACCTCCTTCGGCCGCTCCTTCGAGAATGGTTATCCCTTGGACGGAATCGCCGGGGACGATGATGGTGACCTTTCGTGTGGTACCGAAGAGTTTCTTCATCAAGCGCTCCTTCATCGAGACCGTTTTGCAAGTGACGATGCCCTTCTCGTCGGGTTTGCTTGAAACACTGATCTGAATTTTGTGTTCCATTTGCCTTTTCCTCCTTTGAAGAGCGGTTCGTTTTTTTGTTGCCCTTCACTGTATGGAGAAAAAGGGGTCTGTTTTTTAGGTGTCTTGGAAAAAATTTTTTATCTTTTTTTTCACGAACTCGATGGACTCCCAAACCGAGATGTATGAAGTGCCTTCTTCCCTGGCAATTTCGGTAATACTCATACCATCCATCAGCTTTTCCACCCGCTGACGTTGCTTGGGAGTGAGCGTGGAGAGAAACCTCTGTACTTCCTTCTCTTCCTCTTCTTGCATCACCATTCGTTCCGGGGAGTAGGTATCATCCGCAAAGACCTCCCCCTCGTACTCCAAGGAGTCGATGCTTACCGGGCAGTGATACCGACACTTGCGTTCGTAATTCGCTTCTTCCCTCTCGAGCGCGATATAGCACGCACCCGTTTCATCGTTGACTTCGATCTCGCTGATCGTTCCGTCTGCAAATTGATACTTGATTTTCATTGTTTTACCTCCGTTTTTACTTTCGTCTGAGCTAAAGCAACTCGGAGGTAAGCCGAAAAAGAGCGTGACAAAAAAGACTGCACTTCGGACGGATTTCTCCGTGTCGCTTTGCAGCTGTCCGCTCAATAGTCAGCTGTTATTATTCAGTTGTACCGCCCCCGGCATCGAGCCTTCCGTGATCGGTGGAAGTACCAAAGGGTGGTTAAGGGCAAAAAAATAACCCGACTGACTGAACTGAATCAATCAATCGGGTTTGCCGGGGCATAAAGAAAATGACCTAACGAACTCAGCCCGATCCAACATTGAATCAGTCCCTGTCCGTCAGGTCATTCCATTACTTACAATGACTCATAAACGTACACATCTTTTCGGCTTTGTGCGGTCGGGGTTTCATTGCTCCTGCCGGTTCCGCATCTACGACCGAATAAGATAATTAAAATGTTTATTTTGTATTAAGTTGTCGAGGGTTTTAACTCCAATCCCTCTTCGTTGATTACGGATATCACTTTGCCGTTTGCCACCTCGACCGTCACGGTCTTCTTGCAGGTCGCGCAAAACACCTCGACGCTGCTCCCGGTCTTCGCTCGGCAGAGTTTCTTACCGCAAATAGGACAAGTTCCATATAGTTTATTTTCCATAAAACATCTCCTTTCTCCCTAACACCTCATTCCTGGGATTTACCGACATACTTGTGCGGTTGGGAAGTCCTACACTTATGTACGGCACATGACGTGCATTAATAATGGTTACCAATCGTTACCCCTCTATCGCGCTGATGGTCTTCCGACCCGCAAATGCAGAGTGCTTTGCCATGCGTGTGAGCATCTCCGGGGTATAGACCGGTACTTTTACTGTTTCTATAAAATCGAAAAAACCGACCTTTTCTTTGCAATGCTCACATTCCATCCAACCCTCCGTCTCTTCGAGGTTCAGATTTTTATTTAATGTCCCGCATATTGGGCAAATTTTATCGTATCCTTTCATATTTTCACCCCCATATCCATTATTTCCATATCGTATATATCATCGAAGTACACCTTGACCTCGCCTAACCATAAGACTCGATACACCTTGTCTATCTGCGTGATCGTGCCTTTCTGCTCAATGTCGTGAAAGCAGCAGTAGTGCGATATCCAAACTCTCATCCCCCGGTCTGCCCGGTTCAAGAGTATCGATAGTTTCTCTTGGGTCTCTTCAGACACACCATGTCTCTCTACTCGGTTGTGTCGTTCTTCCCGATCCTGGAGCGCCTCTTTCAGCCCTTTCATCGCATCGAACGGCATAAATTGTTTAGCTCGGTCTTTTCGGGTCATCATATCCCGCTCGGTGTCCTCCAATCATCTCGTTTCGTTCGCGCTGGGTTGCACCTTTCATCAGGTTCGTCCCCCGGAGGATCGCATTTTTACCGAACTTGTCCTTTATCTCTAAGACCGCTCGCTCTTGTGCCTTCTCCTTTTCAACTTTCTCAAAGTCAGTAAAGAGGTCATACCCTTCACAACCTTCATCGCAAACATCATCAAAACATAGCCCTAATCGCCTTATAGCCAGGCTTCTGTTTACTTTTGCATCGTACATCCTCTCGAAATAGGGACATATCTTCGAGAAGAGTGCCGTTGTCTCCGACATCTTCACGCTCCCTTTCGCCGGTTCGTATAGGTCGTGAGAATACCCTACGAAAAAGCTCAAGTGATGGGTGATGACGTGTCTTCGCATCAGCTCCAAACAGCCGTGCTGCACCATTTCAACGAAGACGGTCCTCGCTTCATCAAAGGCGTAGTCCCGCGGGAGAATCTGCGAAAACGAGACCGATTGCGACTTGCTCTTATACTCCTTGATATCGGATATAAGGCAAGGCTCTCGCCCCCAGGCATGGTCATACAGCAGTTCATAGTTGATGCCGAATAACCGATGGAGCAGTTCCACGGGTGCGTGGGCTACCCCTCCCATCGTGTCGATGCCGTATCGTGCCAGTCTGTTAGCCGTCCCCCTGGCTACCATCCAAAAGTCGGTGATGGGTCGGTGATCCCACAGAGTCTTTCGGAACAGTTCTTCGTCCAAGTAGCCCATGTGGTCGGGGCTATGCTTGGCGGTGATGTCCAAGGCGATCTTGGCGAGAAATAGGTTCGTTCCGATTCCGGCGGTCGATGGGATACGTTTTCTGTTCGCTATCTCATCCATCAGCTTTTTCGCCATCTGCCGAGGAGTCAGGTGATAGACTTTCAGGTAATCAGTCACATCGATGAAGGACTCATCAATGGAATACACGTGGATATCTTCGGGAGCGAAGTAGTCAAGGTAGATGCTGTAGATGTCCGCCGCATAATCAATATACAGTTGCATACGGGGCAATGCTATCTCATACTTGATACTCTTCGGTATTTCGGACAGCCGGCATCTGTTCTTGACCCCTTGAGCCTTCATTTTCGGGCTTATTGCCAGACATAGAGCATTCTTCCCTCGGCTCTCATCCGCTACGACCAGGTTGGTCTCAAACGGATTTACTCCCCTCTCCGCACATTCCACCGATGCGTAGAAAGTTTTCATATCTATACATAAGTACGTGCGGGTCTTCGGTTCCATTGTCTTGTCCTTACTTCGGGTCTTTGATTATCTTCGATACTACTCCCTGAATTTCCAGTTGGTCGACATACATATCCTGGTACTTCTCGTTTTCCGGGTGGAGATAATATCTCCGTTTCCGGCGGTCGAACTGTAGCCTCTTTAGCGTGTTTTCGTTCTCCACCAAGGCAACTACAATTTGACCATCTTCCGCTGTCGGTTGCTTCTTCACGAGGATCAAATCCCCTTCCTCGATTCCGGCATTGATCATCGAATCACCTTTCGCCTCAAGGAAGAAGAACTCACCCGGACCGACAAAAGAACGAGGGAGACGGATGTAACCACGGTTCTCCTGCTGCGCCTCCGACAAAGGTCCGCAAGAGATACTACCGACTAACTCGATGTTCGCCGTGGCCTGGTCATACTCGAACCCTGCTATCTCGTAGCGGTTGGATGCCCCCACCGCCAGAACCCCTTCTTCGGTAAGGTGGTTCAGGTAGTTATAGGCTGACCCTACGGACATATTGAACTCGGACGTGACTTCTCTGACCGTGGGACCTCTGCCATTGTCATTGCAGAACTGCTCCACGAACTCTTTGATTGAGTTGAGCAAGTTGGCATCTTTAGTGCGCATTCGATTGTTCTCCTTTTTCGTCCTATCGTGAACATTTGTTCAAGATAGCATCATTATATTCTTTTCGATGGCATTTGTCAAGAGGTAAAAGTCGCCAATTCACGACATCTAAACGATAATTGTTTGGAAATTTTGTCGAAAACAAAAAAGGCCCCAAGGATCGCTCCCTGGGGTGTGTTACGGTATTGCTTCAAGCATTAGAAGAATTCATCTACTATCGTATTCAATTGGGCTTTGATTTCCGCAAAATCCTTGTTCAGATCGAGCGTTTTAACACTAATCCGATTCCCGCTCATTTGATAGTCGTTATTGGGCTGTATTACTTCGTCTGTCGCTGCGTACAAGAGCATACCAGATACCGTGTGTGGCTGCTCCCCAAATTCCGTATCTTTGTTTTTCACATAGGTAAAGATTTGATATAGGTTTGCAGAATGCAGCGTATGAACATCAAATTGTGCCTGGGTAGTGTGCGTATAATACTTTGCATCAATAATAAGAACCTTATTGCCTTGCGTAAGCATTATATCACTTTGCATAACTGGCAGCATCGTTCCAATGCCATCGTCCAATGCCCATGGAATTTGCGAAGCTGTCGCATTAACCTGAGGACACTCTTTATTATAATACTCCAAGATGAACTTTTCGTACAACCTGCACATTCTCTGCTCATCCAAAAAGTCCATAAGCCGGGTAGTCCCATCAGACTGCGTTTGTAGAAGACCTTTTATTACCAAAAAGCAGATGGCAATAAGCATCCTATATGTTTGGTTGTTCCGATTAAATTGTATTTTCCAATTAATCTTATGAAGGTCAAGAGTATCAACATCTCCAAAGAAAACAAGCAGCTTTTTTAACTGTTTTTTACGCACTTTTGATATATCTGACCGAATAAGTAATTCAACGGTTGTTTTAATTATCCTATTTAAATAGGAATTAACCGAGAACTCATCATACGAACAAATCAACTGCTTTTTTTGAATTGTCTGCGTTTTTATTGATTCGGAAATATCTATTTTCCCACGGATTGAAGAAAGAGACTCTGTTTTTTCAATATATTCTTTTCCGAGTCCACGTTTCAATTGTAGAGAAATACCCTTGCCCAGAATTGCTGCACATAGCTCCGCAACATTTTCAAACTGTTCCGTAGCAACATCTTTATACCCTTGCTCATTTAGCACTTGAAAGGCATAAGACAGCATATAATAAATATTCTGAATCAAAGGCCCCTTCACTTGATTGCACTCCTCAAACTATTAGCCCAATCTCTCACTTTTGCAGGCTCGTCAAACCAGTATTCTTTCAAGAGCGGAATCAACTCAAATTCAACGATATTTGATAATTTCTGGTCGGTTACTTCCTTTATTTCGGAGAAATAGCTATGTCCAATGCAGAACCCTTCACCCAGGGATTCATCTGTTGCGATAACATTATTGAGGTTGATAACACAGTTGATCAGTCTATCAAACTTTTCGTTTGCAAGGCCCTCTTTATAATTACGGAAGCCCTCAGTTTCAAATCCCGGCTTCAATTCAAAGAACGCGAATCTTCTTCTCAAAGCATAATCCAACATTGCCAAGCTTCTATCGGCAGTATTCATCATTCCGATAATGCGAACGTTCCTGGGCACAGCAAAAAGCTCGTCAGAATACAAGAGTCTCAAGGGTGTATCCCTTTTGTCGTTCTCAATTAACATAAACAATTCGCCGAAGATCTTACTCAGGTTTCCACGGTTTATCTCATCAATGATAAAGAAATACGGGTTTTCAATATCGGCCTCAGCTTTTTTGCAGAACTTATAAAAAGCCCCGTGTTTCAGTTCAAAGCCCTTCTCAGAAGGACGGAAACCCATTATAAAATCTTCATAGGAATAACTCTGATGGAACTGTACCATCATTACATGGTTGGGGTCTTTGACTCCGATAATAGAATATGCAAGTCTCTTGGCGGTGAATGTTTTTCCAACACCGGGAGCGCCTTGAAGAATAACGTTCTTTTTCGTTTCTACAAGCGAAACCAGGGTCTTGTAACGATCCTCATCCATATATACTTCTTTGAGAAAATCACTTGCCGAATAAGAGGAATACTTTACTTCATGCTCCTCTTCATCATCAACGATATCGCTTTCAAACAACGCATTAAGTTTTTCAACATAATCGGTATATGGCGTGATATTGGTCAGCGTTTTCATAACAGCCTGACCGGGATGCTCCCATTCCCCCTTATGCGTCCATTTCACCCGGCGAATGTTTTTATAATGGCTGCGGCTCGAATCAAACTCATATTCTGATTCCACCACACCACGGCCAATGACAAGGTGCATACCTTTCTTTGCAAAAACGATATCACCCGGTTTCATTTCATTAACAAATTGCCATGTCGCATGGGCACCGTTTTTCCAAGAGTAATTAGGATCAATGAGCGTTTTCATTGCTTGTCTCATCTCATCCTTGCTTTGATAATCCCTTAAATCACCAATCTTATCCCAGCCGATAGCAATAACACCTTCGTTATAGCATTCATCCCAAATGGATGCATTATCCCCGGGAGAATAAATCCAATAATGGACGGAATCAACATCATCATCTCCTATGGACGATTTCGATTCATGATCTTGATTTGCTTTCTCCTGACGTTTCGCTTCATTGACTTCTTCTGAATAGCGCCAGGCTTCAGCACTTAATTCCACAAAATCCTTAAAGGGACTTGCTGGGCTTTGCAAATATGCCCGTAATTTCTCAACTATATCAAAATACTTTGAAGAAGGGATCCTTGACTCGACTGCAGGGAGCGTTTGAATTAATTCTGCAGGCATTTTCCCGGAATCGTAGATATACCATCTATTACGCTGGTCTAAATTCAAGAACGCATCTGGGGCGATCCAATACAACCCCATCGTAATTTTACTGTTTCCGTTGCCCTTCTTCCCAATCGTCAAATCAAAATAATGTGACAGAACAGCACGGGTCTCGGCAGATGGGTTCTCCGCATATGTAAGTGCGGATTCAAACATATTCCAAAGGTCATCGATATCGTTTTCTTCTCTATCACCCACGAAATAGTAGAAAGTGGCATTCTGATTGTTTAACAGAGGTATGCTTTCAAACGAAGTCGGAACCGCCGCTTGCACCCCGAAGATATCCGCTACAGCAGATATGATCTTTTCCCTGTTCGATTGCTTCATCGAACTCTTATTAAATAATCCGAAAACCGTAAACGGATCGATGTCAACGATAGCATTGTCTCTTTCGAGTGTAGGAAGGTTGATGCCGGTGGTCTCATATATCCGCTTAACATTTTCGATAAGTGTTGCTCGGTCGTTCTTGAATTGCAGCAATTTCTGAGCCAGTTCTTTATAAAAATCTACCCAAACATACTGTAAAGCGTTATCCATCTTCTATTCCTCCACTTATTATTTTGCGTATTTCTTGAAGTTTTCTGCTTGTTCCAAAACTTCCTTGTAGACATCATCGATAGTAACCGGCGGGTAATCAAACTCATCAAGCAAAAGGATCAAATCAACTTGAAGATTGGCTTTTATGTCCTCTCTCGTAGACCAGTCGGTGTACCGTGCTTTATCGTCAACGATCAATTTGATTCTTTTCGCAAGTTCTATCATTTTGTCATCTGGATACTCGAACTCATACTTATTTGCAGTATATTTGAGAATGTCATAGAATGCTTTTTCCTCAAAATCGATACCCATACCCTCAAAAGAAGACTTCTCTTTCTTCAGATCTTCAAGCAGTTTTGCGAGTTGGCTTGCAATGTCATCAAGAACTTCGTTGGCGAAAGCCTCATCCTTTCTGCGGTTATTATATTCGTCAACCACTCTCTTCAAACGTTCCGAAAAGTCAACCGCCATGATTTTGTTAACCTTTTTGAACTCTTCGATGGCTTGAGATAACAACCTTTGAAGGATCTTTATCTTCGTGTTAGGCAACTGGATAGCATTTATTTTATCCATATACTCATCGCTGAAAATATCAATGGATATATGCTTCCCGGTTTCAAACAACTCTTCAATGCCATCCGATTGAATGGCCCCTTCGAGCATAGCCCGTACACGAGCATTCATCTGCGCGATATCCGGGGCATCGCCCTTTGTCAGTTTGAAAAGAACTGAACGCACACCGCAATAAAAATGGATATAGTCCTTTTCTTTATCGCTTATCTTTTCGCTTGCGCTGCAAAGATTAAAGGCTTGTTTCATTCTCTTAACCGCCGCCATAAACCGGGTTTCGAGTTCTTCCGACAACTGGACATATTCCACGGCGCGGTTCAAGCAATCGAGCTGCTGTTTGGGTGTCCCCTCGAAGAAGTCCCTGCTGTTGAAGTTATGGAACATCTGATCGAGAACTTCCAACTGGTCTTTTACGATAATGATAGACTGTTCAACCCCTTCAAACTCATCCGTTTCAAAGTTTGTATACTTCTTCAGGGCTAAATTCATATTTTTCTTTATGCCGATATAATCGACAATAAGCCCTTTATCCTTTCCTTCGTAAACACGGTTTACACGAGAGATGGTTTGAATCAAGGTATGCTGCTGAATAGGCTTGTCAATATAAATTGTATCCAAAGAAGGAACGTCAAAGCCGGTAAGCCACATATCGACAACAATAGCGATTTTGAAGTTAGATTTAACGTTCTTGAACTGCCGGTCAAGCTCCTTTCTATCGTCTTTCGTTCCGAGCATTTCAAAAAGCTCAGGACTATCATCCTTGTTACGAGTCATAACAAGTTTAATCATCTCGATGGGCTTGAGTTCTTTCTTCTCTTGGGCGCTCAAAATGGCACCATCAGCACAGGCCTTTTTCTTTGCCCATTCAGGCCTTAATCCAATAACGATCTTATAAAAATCGTAAGCTATATTTCGGTTAGAGCAAACGAACATCGCTTTTCCGGCAACCGTAGCACCTTCCGCAACACGAGATTCATAGTGCGAAATAAAGTCCTCGGCTACAGCCTTCAGTCGGTCAGGATCACCTATGATCATATCCAAATGTGCTACCGCTTTTTGGCTTTCTTCAATCTGATATTCGTTAGCCCCCTCGGCCTCACACTTTGCGTAATACTCTTCTATCTCGCGCACCTTATCTTGATTTAGGGTTACTTTTGCCGCCCTTCCATCGTATACAAGGTTGACCGTGATGCCGTCACTCACCGCTTCGGTCATAGTGTAGGCATCGACCACACCACCGAAAACCTCTATCGTGGCATCGATAGGTGTACCCGTAAAGCCAACATAGGTAGCGTTCGGAAGCGAGTCGTGCAAATACTTGGCAAAACCATAAGTACGGCTAACACCATCGGCAGTAATCTTAACCTTCTGGTCAAGATTTACCTGGCTTCGATGTGCCTCATCGGAAATACAGATAACATTTGCCCTGTCGGTAAGCAAATCCAGATCTTCTGTGAACTTCTGAATAGTTGTAAGATACACACCACCGCTGGTTCTGCCGCGGAGTTCCTGACGCAGTTTTTCACGGGACTCAATGCTGACAACCGTTTCATCTCCGATAAACTTCTTGGAACTAACGAATTGCTTTGACAACTGATCATCCAAGTCCGTTCTATCCGTAATGATAACGATTGTCGGGCTGTGGAAATATGTCGATTTCATCAGCAAGCGGGTAAGGAAAAGCATCGTATAACTCTTTCCGCACCCTGTTGCGCCGAAATATGTACCGCCTTTACCATCGCCGGAAGGACGAAGATGCTCTTTTACGTTATCAAAGAGCTTCTTTGCTGCAAAAAACTGCGGGTAGCGACACACAATCTTCAAATCTTTGTCGGACGTATCAGGGAAATAGACGAAATCCTTGATGACCGCTAACAATCTGTCTTTACGGAAAAGTCCCTTGACCATTGTCGAGAGAGAACTGATGCCGTCCATCTCTTTATCATCCGCTTCGATTTTTCTCCACGAGTAAAAGAAGTCGTACTGCGAGAAGAACGAACCATATTTATTATTTACACCATCGCTTATAACGACAAAAGCGTTATATTTAAAGAGTTCAGGAATGTCCCTACGGTACCGAACCGTTAGCTGCGTAAACGCATCCATAATGGTCGTATTCTCTTTTACCGCGCTCTTGAACTCAAGGACTACCACTGGAATGCCGTTTATAAAAACGATACCGTCCGGGATTCGCAATTGCCTGTCCATCCCTTCGATCTCAAACTGATTTACCACTTTGAACGTATTGTTTTCGGGAGTGTCGAAATCAATAAGTTCTATGTATAAATCCTTTTGAGTTCTATCTTCACGATTAAAGATAAAACCATCGCTAATCAACTTATAGACGGCTTTATTGGCTTCATAAATGCTGCCGGAGATCGTCCGCAAAGTAAAGATGATACTTTCCACCTCGTTGGATGTGATACCATCCTTCGCATAGCGATTATAGAGATACTGCTTTAGATCATCTACAAGCAACACCTCTTCACGTTCCCGGTGTATCGATTCGCCGCCAACATATTGGTAGCCTTCATCCTGGAATAACTCCATGATGGACATTTCTAAAGCGTGTTCATTAAAATACGACATTTTTACACTCCTTTTTCGTATTTCTATTATATCACATGACGTGGTGCGATAAATGATAATTTAGAGGACTCAATCTTCTACGTTTTCAATAAGTTTTTCCCAAACATCATTGCGGAAGGGAAAACAAGAATCAAAGATGTTACAGATTGTGTTCTTGGCGGGACTCCAAGCCGTGATGAACCCGATTATTGGGGAGGCGACATCGCATGGATTAACTCCGGTAAAGTAAATGATTTTAGAATCACTTCTGAAATTGACTACTTTACGGAAAAACATCCCAAAAGCATTAACCGTTTTGCCGGCAACGCAAAATTAATTACCAGTAACGATAACACTAATTATACTTTTAGGGGGCGCTTTAATAAATCAAAAGAATCTGTAACCGTAAGCTATGAAGCTTCCCAAAAAGCACACCAAGCATTGCGTTGGCTAATCACAAATTCATGGTGTTCAAGAAGCGGCGCTCACTCAATAGTGGCATGGGCAATTGATGACAATATCCTGGTACCCAATTTCTTTAAAGATAGTTTCTCGCTGTGCCATTTGAGCAATCAATCTCAAACAACAGATGAAGAAATGATAAGCCAAGCAAAAAGTAAAGTTTTTCTAGATTATGCAAACCAATTAAAAAAAGCTTTGCGGGGATATAATTCAACTGTCGAATTAAAAAAGCATCAGCGCAAAATAGCTATATTAGCTTCGGATTCTTCTTCGACAGGAAGGCTTGGTGTTTCATATTATCGCGAATTAGACGAAAATGAATATGAAGAAAGAATAATTCAATGGCACGATCATTGTAAATGGTATCAACCTTTTGAAAATGGCGGGTATTTTATAGGTGCTCCATCAAATAAAAGCATATCCCATGCTGTACTGGGAATACCTCGATCTCAAAATGACGAAACCTATGAGAAATTAGAAAAAAATCTTAACGTACAAATGGTTCATTGCATTTTCGATGCTCATAAACTGCCTTTTTCATTTGTTGTCGCTGCTGTCAACCATGCTTCCAACCCGATTGTCTACATTAATAGAGAGGAACAAAAAAGCAAAAAAGTGCCTAAAAATAATAAGCTTTTAGATTGGGAAAAAATACTTTGTACAGCTTGTGCTTTAGTTAAAAAATACTATTATGACACTTATAAGGAGGATTTTAAGGTGGAACTTGAAACAACAAGAACAGATCGCGATTACTTGTATGGCCGGTTGCTTGCGATTGCTGACAGAATTGAGTCTTACGCGAAATACAAAAAAGGAGCTGAAGACTCTTATCTTACAAACGCTTTGCGCTATATGCCGGTTTTCGCTCAACATCCATTCAGGACTTGGACTTTATTGTTTTCTCAATTGTTGAATCCTTACATTCAAGAACTGAAAGGCGCCCATTGGTATCTTAACGAGATTACGAAAATAAAAACAAAACTTTTTAAACCTGGAGATTTCGAAAGCGATGCACCGCTTGATGGCAGATATTTGATGGGTTTCTTCGCACAAAAGCAAGAATTAATACAAAAAAATAAAGTAATAAATGGAGGAGAAGAACATGAGTCTAACGAATAAGATTGATTTTGCATTGGTGTTTAGCGTTAAGAAAGCTAATCCTAACGGTGATCCGCTCAATGGGAACCGCCCTCGCATCGATTATGATGGATTTGGGGAGGTCTCAGATGTATGCCTGAAGAGAAAACTACGCAATCGTCTTCTTGATATGGGCGAAAATATTTTTGTCCAGTCTGATGATTACAGAAAAGACGAGTATAGAAGCCTTAAAGATCGTTTCGAAAATACGATAAGTAAAGAAACAAGAGCCGATCGTGAAAAATTAATAAAAGAAGCCTCAAAAATATGGTACGATGTTCGTGCTTTCGGGCAAGTCTTTCCTTTTGGCGGTTCAAAAGAAGCGGGTGTTGAATCAGTTTCAATAGGAATTCGCGGGCCTGTAAGCATACAAAATGCTGTTAGTCTTAAAACGGTTGATATATCTTCTTTACAAATTACAAAAAGTGTCAACTTAGAAACCAACAAAAGCAATCCTGACAAAAAAGGCAAGGACACGATGGGCATGAAACATAGGGTAGAATACGGGGTCTATGTTACATACGGAAGCATCAATTGTCAATTAGCTAAAAAAACAGGGTTCAATGATAAAGACGCAGAGAAACTGTTATTAGCTCTAAAAACTATATTTGAAAATGATGAGTCCGCTGCGCGCCCATCAGGAAGTATGAAAGTTGAGGCGGTAGTTTGGTGGAAGCATAATTGCGAAACTGGGCAATATCCCTCAGGTGTTGTTCATAACAGTATAAAAGTAGAATTCGATGAAAACACCAAGAAAATAATAATAGTAGATGTTGAGCCTTTAATAGACCTAGAAAGAACAATTTATTAATTTATGCAATGTAAAGGTATAATAAATTGGCACAAAACGATGATTGCCTGTTAATATCAGGCGTACAACATTTCATATTTTGTAAACATCAATGGGGACTAATACATATTGAACGGCTTTGGGATGATAACGCCCTGACTTATGAAGGGCACAGGCTGCACGAAAGAGTACATGATGGCGAGTTAAAGGAGAGCCGCGGCGACACTTACTATTCGAGAGGTGTCGCCGTGTGCTCCGATATTTTAAGGGTTCAGGGCGTAATTGATCTTATAGAGTTTACCAGAAACATAAACGGCATTTATATCGAAGAAAAAGGGGACTGTTATATCCCCCGAATCGTCGAATATAAGAAAGGCGTTCCAAAAGAAGGTTTGGAGGACAAGCTACAGCTTGTTACTCTTGCTATGGCATTTGAGGAGATGAAGGGGATTAAGTTAGATTATGGATATCTATTTTACTTTGGCACAAAAAAGCGCGAAAAGGTAGTATTTTCTGAAGAATTGCGCCAGGCAGCCGTCAAGGCTATAAGCGAAATGCACTATTTTTTCGATAATCGAATAACCCCTTTGCCCGAGAAAAAGACCTCTTGTAAATCATGCTCGCTGGAGGCAGTATGCTCGTATCGATTCAGTAAAAAGGACGCCAAGAAATATATCTCTAATATATTGGAGGAGAATTATTGAGAAAACTCCTTAATACACTATTCGTGACAACTCCGGACGCCTATTTGTCCTTGGACGGAAATAACGCCGTGTTGCTTCAGGACAACGAGGTCAAATTTCGCATTCCCGTAAACAATCTTGAAGGTGTTATTTGTTTTAATTATTTGGGAGCAAGCCCTAAGTTTATGCAATATTGTACGGACAGGAATATAAATATTTCGTTTATATCTCCTCATGGAAGATATATGGCAGGTATTAACGGTAAAATTAAGGGCAATGTCTTGCTCCGAAAAAAACAATATTTTATGTCCGAAAATGAGGAGTTTTGCTTGAATATCTCAAAGAACATCATTGCCGCGAAGCTTTATAATTGCCGATACGAGATAAACAGAAGCATCCGAGACAACAGAGATAAAATAGATGTGTCGGCGATGGAAAAAACTTCTTTTGAATTGCTGTGCGCCATAAAATCAATAAAGGGTTGCCGCTCTATGGCTCAATTGAGAGGGCTTGAGGGCGATGCCGCGAGACAGTATTTTTCCACCTTTAATGATATGATTGTACAGCAAAAAGCGGATTTCGTTTTTTCCGGCAGAAGTAAAAGGCCACCTTTGGACAAGGTAAATGCTTTGCTTTCGTTTGGATATTCTTTGCTTGCGCACGATGTCGAAGCCGCCCTATTGAGCGTGGGGTTGGACCCTTATGTGGGATTTATGCATACCGATCGCCCGGGGCGGATTTCTCTCGCTTTGGACATTATGGAGGAACTTCGCGCCGTAATGGTGGATCGATTCGTGATTACGCTTATTAATCTCAAGCAAATAAAAGCAAAAGACTTTATCCAAAAAGAAAGCGAAGGCATCCTTATGTCGGACGAGGCGCGGAAAATCTTTTTGACGGAATGGCACAAAAGAAAACAAGAGGACATTTTGCATGATTTCTTAGGCGAAAAAATCAAAACAGGCCTTATCCCCTATGCTCAAGCGCTTATATTATCCAGATATCTTCGTGCCGAACTCAATGACTATGTGCCATATTTCAAGAGGTAAAATATGATGGTGTTAATCACTTATGATGTCAATACCGAAACTAAAGAAGGTAAGCGGAGACTAAGACAAGTAGCAAAAGCTTGCGTTAACTACGGGCAACGCGTGCAGAATTCAGTTTTTGAATGCAACCTCTCCCCATTGGATTACGCAAAATTGAAGGATGAAATCAGCAAAATTGCGGATAAAGAAAATGACAGTATTCGTTACTACCATTTGGGAGACAAATGGGAACGCAGGATTGAGCATTTCGGGAAAAACGAAGCCTACAACCCTGAAGGGCCTTTGGTAATATGATTGCGAACCTAAATTTATCATAAAACAGCCCGAGGTTCGCGATTGATTTATAAATAAATTTATCAAATTCCTCTAAAATTTCTTTGAAATATGATATAATAAATAAAAATTAATTTTCTATTTTTACAACTTTTTTATATATTATCTCCAAAATAGCAGTCGCACCCCATGCGGGTGCGTGGATTGAAATCAGAGTTTAATCTGATGTCGCAGTCTTTGGGCGTGTCGCACCCCATGCGGGTGCGTGGATTGAAATTCATGCGGTGCAAGCCGATATTAAGCGGTCGATTGTCGCACCCCATGCGGGTGCGTGGATTGAAATATATGAAAACATACACAATAGAAGATATAGCAAATGTCGCACCCCATGCGGGTGCGTGGATTGAAATGTGCCATACATCAAAACTTCCACACTCACGATATAGTCGCACCCCATGCGGGTGCGTGGATTGAAATATCGGAATGGTACAGACTATTTCGCGACACCCCGAAGTCGCACCCCATGCGGGTGCGTGGATTGAAATATCTTATTCGGGAGGGTATCTAGAAATGTATGACGTCGCACCCCATGCGGGTGCGTGGATTGAAATCGACCAAACATCATAAGTTGCCCGAGATAAAATTGTCGCACCCCATGCGGGTGCGTGGATTGAAATATATGAAAACATACACAATAGAAGATATAGCAAAGTCGCACCCCATGCGGGTGCGTGGATTGAAATAAAATCAAAGTGGACAGCCTGTTGCCCGACATGAGTCGCACCCCATGCGGGTGCGTGGATTGAAATGAACGAACTTGATTTGTTCAAGGCACAAACGCCGGTCGCACCCCATGCGGGTGCGTGGATTGAAATATATGAAAACATACACAATAGAAGATATAGCAAAGTCGCACCCCATGCGGGTGCGTGGATTGAAATGTGCCATACATCAAAACTTCCACACTCACGATATAGTCGCACCCCATGCGGGTGCGTGGATTGAAATACAAAGGTAATACTTTTCGTCCACTTCTTTTTCGTCGCACCCCATGCGGGTGCGTGGATTGAAATGATAATCTCTTAGTATCATATAACCTCTACATACGTCGCACCCCATGCGGGTGCGTGGATTGAAATAGCGTGCTCGTGTGTGGGGCTGCCGTTGTTACTTGTCGCACCCCATGCGGGTGCGTGGATTGAAATTCGAGGACAAAAAATATCGAAGTGATAAAAAGGTGTCGCACCCCATGCGGGTGCGTGGATTGAAATCGTAAGTCCAGAGCTTACCGAGCTGCTCGGAGAGTCGCACCCCATGCGGGTGCGTGGATTGAAATCGCTTTTTTTTCGGCGCGAAGTCTCGCAAACTCTTGTCGCACCCCATGCGGGTGCGTGGATTGAAATCAGTGCGAGGTCATTTTGTCGTGTGTCGGTACTGTCGCACCCCATGCGGGTGCGTGGATTGAAATAAAATTTCGGCGTTGCCTGTGCGGATGTATTACCGGTCGCACCCCATGCGGGTGCGTGGATTGAAATAACTTCAGAAACTCTACGAGCGCGACGCCCGAGGGTCGCACCCCATGCGGGTGCGTGGATTGAAATCCATTAACTCAAGACCGGTTGAGGAAGCACGCAAAGTCGCACCCCATGCGGGTGCGTGGATTGAAATGCCGAATTGCAGGTATCGAAATCGGGCAAGCCGGTCGCACCCCATGCGGGTGCGTGGATTGAAATAGCTACATAATGAAACTTTGGGAGGACAAGGAGAGTCGCACCCCATGCGGGTGCGTGGATTGAAATTGTCGTGTGTCGGCACCTTCGAGCCCGCTGACGCGTCGCACCCCATGCGGGTGCGTGGATTGAAATCCTGACTGCTCATACGAGTATCTTTTTAAGCGTGACGTCGCACCCCATGCGGGTGCGTGGATTGAAATTAACCTCCTAAGTTTTTATTATGCTTGTGGGCTAGTCGCACCCCATGCGGGTGCGTGGATTGAAATACTGCGCCGTCTCTTATAGCATCGCCGTCTAACTGTCGCACCCCATGCGGGTGCGTGGATTGAAATTATCCTTGATTTGGATAGATGGAACACGCCTTTGTCGCACCCCATGCGGGTGCGTGGATTGAAATAATCAATTCCAACCGGTGAGGAAATCGAGGAAGAAGTCGCACCCCATGCGGGTGCGTGGATTGAAATCGCTGTACCTCGGGAGATAGGTCTTTTATGTCTTGGTCGCACCCCATGCGGGTGCGTGGATTGAAATAATCTCATCGCTAAAATAACCCTTGACGACAAGGGTCGCACCCCATGCGGGTGCGTGGATTGAAATAGTGTGATGTAATACTTTCTTGTGTCGGCACTTTGTCGCACCCCATGCGGGTGCGTGGATTGAAATAGTTGCAGAAACTCTATGAGCGCGACGCCCGAGGCGGTCGCACCCCATGCGGGTGCGTGGATTGAAATCATAAGAGATATATGCGACATTATGTCCAAATCGTCGCACCCCATGCGGGTGCGTGGATTGAAATTTCCGCCGTCCGTGCTTTGCCTCTCATTTAATATTGTCGCACCCCATGCGGGTGCGTGGATTGAAATAGCAAGGCGGTGCAAGCCGATATTAAGCGGTCGAGTCGCACCCCATGCGGGTGCGTGGATTGAAATGTCTAAAAGGGCGTCTATCTCCGCTTCTTGTTCTAGTCGCACCCCATGCGGGTGCGTGGATTGAAATCCTTAGCTCGGGGTATGTGCGCCTAAGCAGTAATAGTCGCACCCCATGCGGGTGCGTGGATTGAAATCCTTAGCTCGGGGTATGTGCGCCTAAGCAGTAATAGTCGCACCCCATGCGGGTGCGTGGATTGAAATGTATTTCTTTCGGCGTAATATCACCAAGAAATGTGTCGCACCCCATGCGGGTGCGTGGATTGAAATCGTGATATTTCGCGTTCGACGGCGCGTTATCGGATGTCGCACCCCATGCGGGTGCGTGGATTGAAATCAATTGGAAGTAGTATAATATTTCGCAACGCTTTGTCGCACCCCATGCGGGTGCGTGGATTGAAATTCCACCAACTCTGTATTGTGTAAATCATAGTGGACGTCGCACCCCATGCGGGTGCGTGGATTGAAATAAACAATCGTCCGCGTCGATGCACATTACGAAATCGTCGCACCCCATGCGGGTGCGTGGATTGAAATGCGCTTGGATACGCTCTTCCCGACATGTACGCGTGTCGCACCCCATGCGGGTGCGTGGATTGAAATTGCCGTTGTAAGTGATGGTGGTTTCGGCGCGCGAGTCGCACCCCATGCGGGTGCGTGGATTGAAATCGTCAAAAGCTCCTCATTGTTGAAGGCAATCATTGTCGCACCCCATGCGGGTGCGTGGATTGAAATCTTCGTAATTTATTGCAGTTTCTTTCGATTTTTGTCGCACCCCATGCGGGTGCGTGGATTGAAATGCGCTCAAGTGCGCCCGTCCTATGCCTGTATATAGTCGCACCCCATGCGGGTGCGTGGATTGAAATGTACTTTTTCATTTTTTGAATCCTCCTTTTTTTTGTCGCACCCCATGCGGGTGCGTGGATTGAAATTCCTTTTCGTTTTTTTGGGCTCGTGGCCCTCAGTTGATATAGATTACCTGGACGAAATTGAGCACCTCGCGAGAAGAAACTTCAATATCCTTATAATGATACGCCATGTCTTCTTTGAAAATGGCGAGACCCCGGGCGATGTCGGGGAGCGTTGGGAAACCGCCAAAAAAGGCATCGAACCGTATATGGACAATATAATCGGCTTTTATGTAGACGAACCCATTTGGACGGGCAAATCGCAGGAAGCCTTCCATTACGCCTGCCAGACGGTAAGAAGGGACTTCCCCGACAGAAAGATGGTGGCTATGCTTATGTATGACTCGGTGCTTAAGTCGGGGATTATTAATACCAGGATAAAGGATATAGACCCCCGCGAATACTGCAAATACTGCACCGATGTCGGTTTTGATTTCTACCATAAATGGGATAAGGATACCCTAATTAAAAACATATCCCTACTGTCTGTACATTAAGCGACTCATTGCTAACATAATTAACTTGACTTAGACTATTCCATTTGCTGTCACTTTTAACATATAATCTACGCATAAAAAGAAATCCATTCCAAATTAGTAATTTAGTTTATTCCTTGAAAAAACAACATTGCATTCTCTATCTTAATTTTAACGTTCAGCTTGCAAAGTTTGTTAAATATAGTACTATAATTCTCTATATCAGCAATCAAAATTAAGTCTGCCTCGGGAAAAACTTGTGTACTTCTAGGAAGCGTCAACACCCCTTCAACCGGAGCGTTCTCCACCACATAGCTTATTTGCACAGCATTGTCTTTAAGCAACCGCAAAAGAATTTTAGTAATCTCGGTGTTGCCATATATTGCTAATTTTTTTATATCGTTTTTTATAAAGTATTCGGCAAGGCACTTCCCGACATTACCATTTTCTATCTTTAATAAATTTTCAAAAACGTCTGCGTAGCTTCGCCATTTAATAAGTTTATTCTTTGCAGCTTGACTCAAGCATTTATTGGTCTCAATAAAACATTTATTGTTATCGCTTTGCTCCTTATGCAATAATTCCAAAGATAAGGCTATACTGTTCTTATTATTGCTAATCGAAACTATTGTCCTAACACAATTGGATACATACTCATAATAATTTCTGTTGAAATGCAGAGGATGTAAGCCAAACCAATGATTTTCATCAGAATAACTATAGTTGGGCATACTAATGTAATACGCTGACGGCAAATATTTTCTAAATAAACTATACAGTTTTCTTAGAAATTTATTAACTATATCCGGCTGGTTATGCGCAAAAATAATCTTGTGCGCGCCATCAGAATTAAACATTTTGATTTCGTTATTCTTAGCAAGATAATACTCACTCAAATAAACTTCATTCAAAATAATCTTATTCTGTCCAAAACGCTCTATAATTTTATCGCAAAAATTTTTTATGCTGTTTTCATAGTCTAGCTCTTCAAATAGGTCATCAAGAAAATAATCTCTCACCTTCCTGATATGCTTAAACGTTTTGTCTGAAACCCATTTAAGATAATTTTGCACAAACTCTGGCGATTTAGTAGCAAACCCGGTTTGCTGGTCGATTATAAACTCCATAATGGGGAATCGTTCGGTTATCAAATCAAATATAAACCATTCGGAATCACTCTCAAGTATTTTACTTAAATTGGTCTTGGTTAAGTCATACCATATATTTCGCTTTAAATACGCTGTGCCCTCAGTTATTGTGTTTCTATCTATGTTTAACTTCGGCAAAAACATATTAGAAATATTAGCAAAACCAAATGAGAACTTGGGTTTAGCAATCTCAGGACTTATAAATCTAAATGAATCGCGAGTAACACAGCCTGCAAAACAAGTAAACTCAACAGCTCTGCTTTTGGCATTTTCAGAATTGTTCTCTGATAATGTAGGCTATTTTGGAATCCCACGATCTGTTTCAATCGTTTTTACATTTAAATCTACCACCTTATGCCTCATTGCAAGCGCATTTTTCAACCAATCATAGGAACGCGATACTTCATGCGACAAACTGTGATTGATTGCATTGTAATCAACAGTTTCATTTTGTGCTATGCGGTCATTAATTTCGGAAATGTCATTCACCATGAAATTTTTCAACGCCAAATGCCTGCTCAACGTTTCAAATCTGGAAATGCCCCTGGCTTTATTTAAAATACAAATAAATTGTTTTTCAAATATTATTGAAAAACACGTTCCGTGGAAAGAATCAGTTATTACAAAAGATGCATTGTAAATGTAAGCAAGCCATTCCTCAATCCCTATATTCTGGCGCACATTTTCTATTCCAAGGCGTTTTTTATTTTCTTCTATATCGGTTTGCCCATCTAAAATTATAAGGAGATCAAGTCCCAATTTATCTGCGACAGTCTTTAACATTTCACCTTTTTCTTTATTAGGTGAAAGAATATATGCGAGTAAATAGGGTTTATCAAATGAAATATTAGCCTCAGTAATCAACCCCAAATATTTTTCTTTAGGACATAAAAATACAGGGTCGAAAACCTGAGTAGCTTCAACGCCAAACACATCACGGCAAATTTTAACGCCTTCATCTTCCCGAACAGAAATAGCATCAAATGTTTTCAAAATTGCCGCCTGTTGTTCACAAACTTCCTTAGGTGCTGGATAATTAGAATGGCCAAATGAAGTAGCATAAGAAATTTTTTTCCTATCCGCGCGGACAAAATCAAGCATATAATAGTTGCCCATATCTTTAGAACACCAATAATTCCAAAGCTGGTCACTACCTACTAAAAATTGATTGATATGGTTATTTAAGGAAGGATATTCATCGAAAGTATATTGTGCACTCATGTTGTAGTGTTTTTTTGCAAATCTGCGCACAAAATTATCCTGAATGGGCGGGTATGGCTTTTTCTTCCACGGCCACTCAAGCATCAACGTATCATATCCCAACCCCTCAACAACCTCATGTAAAGCGTAACATGTTAGCGCACTACCATAATTTTTACCGTACCACCAGCCAACGATTCCAACGTCGAACCATCTTCCTTTAATTCTTTTGTATGACGAAGAAAAGGAATACTTTTGAATTATCTTCATAAAGCGATCCCTTTCCCAATGTTCCTTTCCTGTTGTAAAAACACAAGCATTTGACTTACGCGCAAGTTCAACATCGACTAATTTTACTTTATCGATTTTATGTTTTATCGACTTAAAGATTATATCAGCTTTATCATTGTTAATTAAAACTAAACCCGTTCCCTTTTTATCATCTAATTCCGGATATTGTTCGCCTATACCCCAAAAATCGCCAAACGTAAAATCCCCCTGCCTAGGTAATTTATTAAATTTACAATCGCCGCAACTTTTTCTTATAGCTAAACCATCTAAAAAAACTTTACAAAAATCACACTCCCATCTTGGTTTGTAGTATTCCACACCATTTTTATACACAATTTGCAAAGCAGGTGTCCATCCATATTTCTTTTTCTGTCTAAAATTAATAGATTCAATCGGACCATTATCCGGTAAATCTTTTAAAAATTTTTCAAATACAAGTACGGAAGGAACACTATGGCAGACTAAATCAGCAGTTATAAGATTATCATATTCTTTTCCCAAATAACTTTTTAATCCTGCGACCTGACAAGGACAGCCGGTAAAAAAAACTAATGCGCCAGAATTCAATTTTTCTTTTATTTTCGTATAAGCAAATCCTATTTTACTCTGAATATATTTAGAGCCACGTAGTTTTGCCAATTCCTCTTCGGATGATACAAGCTCGTGTTGTACAGATATCTTATCTTCCCCGTAAACTGCACCACACACATATCCATCACGTCGTAATACGTAATCGGCGATTATGCTGAACATTCCACCTGACGAACTCTTTTCTCTCAAAGCATCATCTGCCATAACCGCATAACAATCAGGATTTTCATTATTTTTATATTCAGGAAATATCACAGGACATTTCTTATAGCATAGTCCGCAATGAATGCATTTATTTTCATCTATTGCCGGATATAAGAATCCTTCCCCATTTTCTTGCATACTAATAGCGCCTTTAGGGCAAATATTCATGCAAGCTGCACAACCTGTACATGTTTTATAGCCTACGGAACGAATATCAAGCATAAAAAATCCTCCAACTTAAATCCTTTCTAAAAACTTATGTCTTTTTGCAACAAACACAGCAAGCGTGCGAAGAATGGCTTTGTCGTTATCACGCAACGTAGCGAGCTCGTTGGCCTTTAACAATAGAGTAAGCACTTCCGTATGAAAATCTTCCCGGGGATTATCCACAGATGACTTATCGAGATAAAACCCATATGTGGCATCGGTTATCAGCCTTATATAATTTTCCGAATTTAAAAGTTCGGTTATGCGGCGCGATAACAGCGTCAGGTCGTTATCCTTTGCCGCCTGCAACAGCCACACGAACGCACGCATCACCAGTTTTGCTTCGTCGGCATATATATTCTGCCGTTTAAATGTTTTGCCCTTCATCATAAACTTGGGCAAAAAATACGCATAGCTGCTCGCAAGGCAATATTTAGTAAAGAATACGCTGCCGGTAAGCAGAGAATAATCTTTAAAACCTATCTTGTTATTGCGCAATTTTTCCGTGCGGTATAAAAACTGACGGTAGTAGGCGTTCTGGCATTTTTCTATGTACGACTTACCTTCAAAGCCTTCTTTATACCCCGCAATATCTATGTCGGGATCATTTTCAAGCACAGCGACGGCATTTTTCAGCCAATCGAAATCCTGGATATAGTCAAACGTATTCAGAAAGCAAATATATTTGCCCTTTGCCGTCATTATCGCATCGTTGTACTTTTCGCTGACAGGCTGCCACTCGCCAATCCTGACGCAAACGCGCGGATCGCGGTATAAATATTCCCGCACGGTGTTTTTTGTGGCATCGTCACTGACGTTTTCGTACAACAGCACCTCTATCCGCCGCTCGCTCTGTCCGAGCAACGAATCGAGAAAGTTTGCGATGTACTCGGCGCCTCTGCCCATAATGGCAACCACCGAAACTATCGGCTCTTCCGCCTTGCACGAGATAAGGCCGTACATATACTCGAAGTGATTGCGTGTATTCCACGAATACTCCTTATACCACAGATAATAGCCGCTGTCTATGAGCAAATTGCAGAATTTTGCCGCTATCTTTTTTCTGTCGACAGGCGACACCCTGATTATGTCCCAGTACAGAAAATCTACCGCCCATTCAAAAAAACGCACCGCACTATCCTTTAACGAAAGCATATCCTTCCAACTCGCCGCTATGCTTTCCATCATATTTACATGCTTTGAAATGCGTGCGCCGTAATCTTTATTCTGCGGCTCATTCATAATGGATTCCGGGCGGCTGTAGCGGTAGTAATACAGCTTGTCCTGCATGAAAGTTATCTTTTGCGCGGCAGGAAATATTTTGAACTGAAAGGCTAGATCCTCCCCGACGACTATTTTTTCGTCCAGCCGGAACTTATTTTCTTCTATAAGTTCCCTGCGCACGAGATTGCGCCACAAAAACGGCTTTGCTCCGCGCTCTGTAAACAGTGCCTCTGCGCCTCCCGTCCTATAGGTAATATCGCGCGGCGAAAGCGCATCCTTCAACCACGCGGGAGCCTTGTCCTCGTCGGGAAAAGGATGTCCGCCGCACACGACTATGTCCGCCTCGTTTATGCGGGCGGCATTGTACATGCGCCTGTACATATCGGCGTCCACATAGTCATCGCCATCGACAAACCCCACATACTTGCCCCGTGCGACGTCGAGGCCGGCATTGCGGGCCGACGGAAGTCCACCGTTTTGCTTATTTACTATTATCACCCTCTCATCCGCCTCGGCGTATTCTTCGAGTATTTCGGCAGAACTATCTGTAGAGCCGTCGTTTACGCAGATTATCTCTATCTCTTTGAGCGTCTGATTCACGAGGCTGTCAAGGCATTGCCTCAGGTATTTGGATACGTTATATACCGGCACCAATATGGAAACAACAGGTTTTACTGAATTCATATCTTTATTTCCCCGCGATCTTACTGAATATCTTTTTAATTGTCTGCTTTAAGCCGTGAAGTTTAAAATATTTTACGGTACGCTTTACGACGCCCTGTTTTTGCACCTGCTCATGCGATGCAACCCGGTTTTCCCCCTTCGGCGGTTCGGGCAGACGCCTTCTGCCGCCGCGCGCACCGCAAAGTTCGGCCGACTGCGCATACCACATATCGGCAACTTCCTCGTCGGTATGAACAAACGGAATGCAGGCAGGTATTTCGGCCGCAACTTCCCACCAGTACACCGAGTATAGCGCCTGAATGTTTTTCCACGGCTCCAACCCCTCATCATAATAGAGCATTGCATGCTCCCATACGGCCCACCGTTGGTCACCGCGATGCCTGTCGTAATATATCTTTCCGTCTTTTTTTATATCGGTCACATTATATATCCACCAGGGGAAGTATCCGACCTGATCGTGCGCGTACGTCGTAAACACCGCCGCCGATGTAAGGTTTCCGCATTTTTCCGCAACTTTGCGCATAAAACCATGGGCTCGCAAACGCGCTCCGTTTATCGAAAAGATATTTCCGCGAAGTGCGCGCTCACCGCTTTTATTTTCCTGAGGAATACCGAGCACGGCAAACTCATCGTTATTGCATGCCAGATAAAACCGCGTTATGTCACCAAAGAAAAAAGCACGCTCATCCAGATACAAAAATTTATTTAATTTTGGCAATACCTCAGCCGCTATCAGCGGATAATGCTCGGGAAAAACAAATTGACGGCGTAATATATGCCACTCATTTAATTTTTCCAATACGTTGACGAACTGTACGGTATTACCCGGATGTGCTTTTATAAACTCTGAAAATTCATCTCCTCCCGCGTTTCCGTAATGCAGAATATAAAAATCCACAAATGTTGTAGCTTCGGCATGCTTCAAAATGGACGCCATCGTAACCGCCGTACGGAAAACGTCGGGGTTATACGGCATCACCACCGGCACCCGGGTAGCGGCCTGTATAAAAGTCACCGAAAGCGCCTTCTGCCGGCGTCCCTTTCTCTTCTGATGCTCGATAAATATCCCCGTCAGTCTCTCAGAGATAAAATGTCTCTTCTCCGAAAGATCTACGCGGCGCTCAAATTCTTCCAATATATCGAACAGCCAGCCGCAGTACGCGAAAAACATATCCCGCGGCATAATAAACATATTGCACAGATTGACATACGACATTCTGAGGTACGCGTCCGCCGTGGCGGCATACCCGGGATACTTCTCTTTGAGTATCGATATCGCCAGGTCTAAATCTTCTATGTGATGATTTTCCCTGTAATGCTTGTAAACCTCGTCAACATGCCCGATGTGTGCAACATAGTCGCAGTCATCCATAAGGTGAGCTATGGTCTCAGGGTTATAATTTATCCGTTTGAAGTAATTTTCGTCTATGCCCCGCACATCCTCAACCACATCGGTACTCTCCCTGAAAATAAAGTGCCGCCTGTAGTGCATAAGACCTATGTAATCGGGATTGCCGAGCTTTTCATAATTCTTCCACGCCCAATATACGGCGGTGAGTTCGTTATACGACGAATTTTTATCCGATATATTTTCGCCCGTATCGTCGCCGATCATATTCTCTTCCAGCCACTTGTACTGCGGATCGTTTTCCCCCATCCTTCTGCGGGCAGACGCCCTGCCCACATGTATGGGCGTAAGGACGTCATCTTTCAACAACACATCTTTCTTGTGGTAGCATATAAGCAATTTCATCGTATAGCTCATAATTCTCTCTTCCTTTCAGTTTTGCCGACATTGCGTCATCAAATAATTTTTAAGACGAAATTTACCGTTAAATATTACCGTATAAAATTTCATAATTTAAAGTAGTTACCATCTTCCATTTTGTGGATGTGGTAGTAAAAGCTGGACTGCTTCATACCGGTGAGGACGAGCGCCTCTTTCATGGTTATCTCGCCCGACTTGAACCGACGGGCCGCGGATATGAATTCGTCGCTGTACTTCTTTGGCGGGCGGCCGAATTTTACTCCCCTCTGTTTGGCCGCCTGTATCCCTTTTGCCTGCAACGTACTCTGTTTACGTGCCTTTTCGTCGCAGAAGTTCAAAAGCTGAATAACCGCCGAAGAAATAACCTCCCTGTCGCTTGCCGTTCGCGTATCCAACGCCGGCATATCCAGCACGCAGATGTCGGCGCCGTTAGCGCCCGTTATCCTGCTCCACTCGGTGGCTATCGCGCCATACCCTTCCCCGAGCGCGGACAACGTCTTTATTACAAGTAAGTCCCCTCTTTTTAAAGTTTGAAGAAGTTCGCCGTACGCTCCGCGCGAGGTCACGCCTTCATCCGTGAAAATGTTCTCTTTAGGTACGCCGAATTGCGAAAAAGACTGTATTTGTTTGTTTAAACTCTGCCCTTTTTGCAGAGCTCTCGCGTATGCGTACTTCGCCATCCGCCACACCTCCCCGTCTGTTTCTTATAGTAAATGTGTACTTTTACTGGCTGGCAAATCAAATTTGAAAACTTATATTACATTGACTATTTTAGCATATATTTTCGCATTTTGCAATAGAAAACGGTTAGAAAATTTTAGTCAAATAAAGTACGCTTTTGCTGGAAATTTTTAACAGTCAGAACCTGTCATTACTACACACAAAACTTTGCAAAAGTATATAAAAACGGCCCGGATACGCGTTCAGTGCATATCCGAGCCATAATTTTTGATCATACATTATATATAAAAAGTACTTAATTTTGGCAATTTTGAGCCGTAAATCAGCCGTTTTTTAAACAAATAATGCAAAATGGCTGTAGTGTGTGCGCTTAAGTAATAACAAGCGGCGGCATCAAGCTGACGGAACGGCTTCGCCGTTCCGTTATGCCATCTGCCGTTTCCCTTCTGGAGCCTCAGCGGGGCAACACTTTATTCGCGCGCTTACGCGCTCAGATGTTGACCTACGCACACATACTCAACCGAACCAGGCAAACAAATCCGTTCCATTAAAACCACCACTAAAACAGTTAAATGGCAGACAAGCTCACGCCTATCTTATTCTGAACGCAACCGCCGTTCTGAACGCAACCGATTGAAACGGCATGATAAATCGGCATTTCCGAACGGGCTGCACCCAAAATACGCAGGAACGGGAATGCCCGCCGCGAAAAGGCGTCCGCTTAGCCCCAAGGGCTTCTATGTTGCCGACCGCAGCAAAAGCATAAACTGGGTGTTTGAGGATACCTCTCTTCCTCCCGGCGAGGATATGAAGAGATGGATAAAGGGCGCATGCGAGGTTGCCGTCGCCGAGCCGCTGGTTGTAGGGTTTCTGACCTTTGTTTACGGCGACGAGGATACCTTGGAAAAATATGATTACTATCTTGCCCAGTTCTTTGACGAGGAAAGCGAGTATTTCGACAAGGAGCTTAGGGACTTGTATGTAAAGATAGGCAAAGCGGTAATAGCTAACGATATAAGGCAACCGTCGCTGTAATTCATACATATTGTTATGATTCGAGCGCGCCTTTAAGGCGCGCTTTGTGTTAAAGCAGCCTTGTTAACAAATAATTAAGGTTGAGGGCTTACAATAAACATGCTATAATTACCGGAAAGGTGGACTATGGCAAGAATTGACGATGTAAATTTCTATTTGCAGCCCGCCGACAAACTGGCGGTGGAGCTTTTGGGCAAGGCGATTGTAAGAAATATTGACGGTGAAATCCACAGGTATCTGATTGCCGAAACCGAATGCTATATGGGCGTTGAGGATACCGCCTGCCACGCCTGCAAAGGCAAAACCCCCAGAGCGAGCACGCTATGGGAGAGGGGCGGAAAGCTTTATGTATATCTTATCTACGGCATTTATAACCTTATGAATATAATCGCGGGCAACGAGGGCGAGCCTATGGGGGTATTGATAAGGGGCGTAAAGGATATAAACGGGCCCGGAAGGGTGGCGAGAAAGCTGGGGATAGGCAAAGACTTCAATAAAGAGGACCTTCTGATATCCGAAAGGATATGGCTTGAGGAAACAAACCTTAAACCCGAATATATAACTACCCCGAGGATCGGTATTGATTACGCCCGGAAGGAGGACAGGGAGAGGCTGTGGAGGTTTGTGGCGTATGACTCGCTTAAGGATATCGATATATAGCAAAAAGCCCGCAAACTTTTACGGGCTTTTCGTTATTTAAGGAGGTATTTGTATAAGGGTTAGTTGAGCGCGAGTTTTACATTGATGTCGTAATCCTGGACCCTAAAGGTTTTTTCGATTACGGGGTTTTCGATTTGCCCGAGGGTATTTGCTAAGATATCCTGCTTTATCCTGTCGGCGAACTCGGTGATGGCGTCGGCGGCGGTTTCGTCGTCGGAGGTTATCTCGGCGATTATGCGCTGCTCGACGGCAAATCCCGCTTCTTTACGGAGAACCTGGATTTGCCTTATAAGCTCGCGGACGATGCCTTCGGCAAGCAGGTTTTCGTCTATCTCGGTGTTGAGGGCCAAAGTGCGCTTGTTTTCGGTGGTTACGATGAAGTTTGCCTTGGGGCGGAAGTGGCGTTCGAAGAGCTCGGGCTTGAGGCCGGTGAACTCGCCGATGTCTACGCTTCCTTTCCGGCAGGCTTCGTCCATCTGTCTGAAGCCCTCGGTATCTAAGGCGTCCACAAGCTTTTTGAGCTTCTGGGCCTCGCCCTTAAGGGCGGCGCCCGCCACGCGGAAGTTTACGGTGTAATACACATCGTAATAGAGCGACGCGTCGTCGGTGAACACGATGTCTTTTATGGCTCCTACTGTTGGACTCGAACCAACGACAACGCGGTTAACAGCCGCGGGCTCTACCGACTGAGCTAAGTAGGAATAAAAATCCGGCGATGTCCTATTCTCCCAGGTCGTCACCAACCAAGTACCGTCGGCGCTAAAAGGCTTAACTTCTGTGTTCGGGATGAGAACAGGTGGGTCCCTTTCGCAATAATCACCGGAAATTGTTGAATGTAGTTGTCCACTTTGTGACCTAGCACATTCACAACTGCACAATATAAGACATAATTAGGAATAAACTACTTCGTTTCGTATTAGACTGCTCAACCAAAACAATGTTTTGTTGTTTTGAATAAGCCCTCGACCTATTAGTATCGGTCAGCTCAATACATTACTGTACTTACACCTCCGACCTATCAACCTTGTGGTCTACAAGGGGTCTTACTACCTTAACGATATGGGATATCTAATCTTGAGGTATGTTTCGCACTTAGATGCTTTCAGCGCTTATCACTTCCACACTTCGCTACCCAGCTATGCCGCTGGCGCGACAACTGATGCACGATAGGTGTGTCCATCCCGGTCCTTTCGTACTAAGGACAGCTCCTCTCAAATATCCTACGCCCACGACGGATAGGGACCGAACTGTCTCACGACGTTCTGAACCCAGCTCGCGTGCCACTTTAATCGGCGAACAGCCGAACCCTTGGGACCAACTTCAGCCCCAGGATGTGACGAGCCGACATCGAGGTGCCAAACCTCCCCGTCGATGTGAACTCTTGGGGGAGATAAGCCTGTTATCCCCGAGGTAACTTTTATTCGTTAAGCGACGGCAATTCCATACTCTACCGCCGGATCACTAAACCCTACTTTCGTACCTGCTCGACTTGTCAGTCTCGCAGTCAAGCTCCCTTATACTTTTACGCTCTATGAATGGTTTCCAACCATCCTGAGGGAACCTTTGGACGCCTCCGTTACTCTTTAGGAGGCGACCGCCCCAGTCAAACTGCCCACCAGACACTGTCCGCTTCCCAGATTCATGGCAAAGCGTTAGAAACCCAACAACTCAAGGGTGGTATCCCAACGGTGACTCCATGCCAGCTGACGCCTACACTTCCAAGTCTCCCACCTATCCTGTACATAAGTTGCCGGATTCCAATATCAAGCTACAGTAAAGCTCTACGGGGTCTTACCGTCCTGTCGCGGGTAATACGCATCTTCACGTATACTACAATTTCGCCGGGTTTGCTGTTGAGACAGCGCCCAAGTCGTTACGCCATTCGTGCAGGTCAGAACTTACCTGACAAGGAATTTCGCTACCTTAGGACCGTTATAGTTACGGCCGCCGTTCACTGGGGCTTAAGTTCGGTGCTTCGATTGCTCTAACACTTCCCGTTAACCTTCCAGCACTGGGCAGGCGTCAGCTCCTATACTTCAACTTACGTTTTAGCAGAAACCTGTGTTTTTGATAAACAGTCGCTCGGGCCTTTTCACTGCGGCCGACCGTGAGGTCGGCACCCCTTCTCCCAAAGTTACGGGGCAATTTTGCAGAGTTCCTTAACAACAATTATCCCGCTCGTCTTGCAATTTTCTTGCCGTCTACCTGTGTCGGTTTGCGGTACGGGCACCATTCCACATATTTAGCAACTTTTCTCGCCAGCGTGAATTCATCTACTTCATTACTATTTTTCACTCCGCATCATCACTCAGCCTTTACAGATGACGTACTTCACTATCATCCAGCCTTATGATTTGCGCGCAGCTATCCATCACTGCGCCTAGACTATCCTTCTGTGTCATTGCATCATTTAAACGTGGTCAGGTGGTACAGGAATATATACCTGTTGTGCATCGAATACGCCTTTCGGCCTCTCCTTAGCCCCCGACTAACCCTGGTTGGACGAACCTTCACCAGGAACCCTCAGACTATTGACGACGAAGTTTCTCACTCCGTTCTCGCTACTCATGCCAGCATTCTCTCTTGTATACAGTCCACACCCGCTTCCGCTGATGCTTCAGCCCGTATACATTGCTCCTCTACCGATACAAATTTTGTATCCCTAAACTTCGGTGTACAGTTTTAGCCCCGGACATCTTCGGCGCTCCACTACTCGACCAGTGAGCTATTACGCACTCTTTAAATGAATGGCTGCTTCTAAGCCAACATCCTGGCTGTTTTAGCGGTAAAACCTCCTTTGCCACTTAACTGTAACTTGGGGACCTTAGTTGTAGATCTGGGCTGTTTCCCTTTTGACAATGAAACTTGTCTCCCACTGTCTGACTCCCTTGAATCAAATATCCGCCATTCGGAGTTTGATAAACTTTGGTAAGGCGCGAACCCCCCTAGGTCATTCAGTGCTCTACCTGCGGTATTCTATCAAGAGGCTAGCCCTAAAGCTATTTCGAGGAGAACCAGCTATCTCCGAGTTCGTTTGGAATTTCCCCGCTAACCACACCTCATCCCCGTACTTTTCAACGGACGTGGGTTCGGTCCTCCGCAGCGTCTTACCGCTGTTTCAACCTGGACATGGTTAGGTCACTCGGTTTCGGGTCTACGTCATGCAACTATGGCGCCCTATTCAGACTCGCTTTCGCTTCGGCTCCGTCACTTAATGACTTAACCTTGCTACACAACGTAACTCGCTGGCCCGTTCTACAAAAAGTACGACACCACACTATTCAGTAGTGCTGTGTCTGTTTGTAAGCATATGGTTTCAGGTTCTATTTCACTCCCCTCCCGGGGTTCTTTTCACCTTTCCCTCGCGGTACTATTTCTCTATCGGTCACTAGGTCGTATTTAGCCTTAGGAGATGGTCCTCCCGTATTCCCACCGGATTCCTCGTGTCCTGCGGTACTCTGGATACACTCAACTTCAGCATCATTTCGTTTACGAGGCTATTACTCTCTTTGGCCCAACTTTCCAGTTGTGTTCTACTATAATGCATCTTGTCTACAAGTGTCCTCTACCCCTTTACATATCACTATGCAAGGTTTGGGCTCTTCCCTTTTCGCTCACCACTACTAGGGGAATCGATTTTTCTTTCTTTTCCTCCAGGTACTAAGATGTTTCAATTCCCTGGGTTCCCTCTCTATACCCTATTTTATTCAGGTATGAGTAGCATAAAATTACTTATGCTGAGTTTCCTCATTCGGAGATCTACGGATCGCAGGTTATTTGCACCTACCCGTAGCTTATCGCAGCTTATCACGTCCTTCTTCGGCGCCTAGTGCCTAGGCATCCACCGTATGCTCTTTGTAGCTTAATCAAAAATCTAATATAAACTTTGTTGTTTACTCTAGCAAAATATCTTATTCGTGAATTTGTCGCATTACTCTATTTTATTTCTCGCGTACATTCTTAATTAATGATATTTGTCTTTACTCTAATTTTTATGTCTCTCTTAATATTATGCAGTTGTCAAGGTGCTAGGTAGTACCCTTGTTTTTTGAACAGAAAAGATTTTTGTTGGAATTAAAACCAAGAAAATTTATACACTCAGCATATTCTGTTAGTGTTTGCACACTTTGTGCTTTATACACTCGACATTACTCGTTAGTGTAATCAGTTATAAATAACTGACCTCAACTAAAGTAGGTAAATCCTACTCCTTAAAAGGAGGTGATCTAGCCGCACCTTCCGGTACTGCTACCTTGTTACGACTTCACCCCAGTCATTGATCTTACCTTAGGCGGCTGCCTCCTTACGGTTAGCTCACCGACTTTGGGTACTACCAACTCCCATGGCGTGACGGGCGGTGTGTACAAGACCCGGGAACGCATTCACCCCGACGTTCTGATTCGGGATTACTAGCAACTCCGACTTCATGTAGGCGAGTTGCAGCCTACAATCCGAACTGAGACCATTTTTCTGAGATTTGCTCAATATCGCTATATTGCTGCTCTTTGTTATGGCCATTGTAGCACGTGTGTAGCCCAAGACATAAGAGGCATGATGATTTGACGTCGTCCCTTCCTTCCTCCACGTTACCGCGGCAGTCTCGCTAGAGTTCCTAACTTAATATTGGCAACTAACAACAAGGGTTGCGCTCGTTTTGGGACTTAACCCAACATCTCACGACACGAGCTGACGACAACCATGCACCATCTGTCTGCATGCTCCGAAGAGAAACCATATTTCTATGGCGATCATGCGATGTCAAGTCTTGGTAAGGTTTTTCGCGTTGCTTCGAATTAAACCACATGCTCCGCTGCTTGTGCGGGTCCCCGTCAATTCCTTTGAGTTTCAACCTTGCGGCCGTACTCCCCAGGCGGGGTACTTATCGCGTTTGCTACGACACTGGAAGAGTTGATACTCCCAACGTCAAGTACCCATCATTTACGGCGTGGACTACTGGGGTATCTAATCCCAATCGCTCCCCACGCTTTCGTGCCTCAGCGTCAGTTGTCGTCCAGAAAACCGCCTTCGCCTCTGGTGTTCCTCCTAATATCTGAGCATTTCACCGCTACACTAGGAATTCCGTTTTCCTCTCCGACACTCAAGTAATGCAGTTTTGGAAGCAGCCCCTGAGTTAAGCCCGAGGGATTACACTTCCAACATACATTGCCACCTACGCACCCTTTACGCCCAGTAATTCCGGACAAAGCTAGCCCCCTATGTATTACCGCGGCTGCTGGCACATAGTTAGCCGGGGCTTTTTCTCTTGGGTACCGTCATTTTTTTCTTCCCCAATATAGTACTTTACAATCCGAAGACCTTCTTCATACACGCGGCATTGCTGGGTAAGGCTTTCGCCCATTGCCCAATATTCCCCACTGCTGCCTCCCGTAGGAGTCTGGACCGTGTCTCAGTTCCAGTGTGGCCGATCACCCTCTCAGGCCGGCTACCAATCGTTGCCATGGTGGGCTGTTATCTCACCATCTAGCTAATTGGACTCGAGCCCATCTTGTACCGCCGGAGCTTTGACCTCAAAGAGATGCCTCTTCGTGGTCTTATTCGGCATTAGCACCCATTTCTAGGAGTTATTCCGATGTACAAGGCAGGTTGCTCAAGTGTTACTCACCCGTTCGCCACTGAAAATATTGCTACTTTCCGTTCGACTTGCATGTGTTAGGCATGCCGCCAGCTTTCGTCCTGAGCCAGGATCAAACTCTTGAGTTTAATCATGACTAAATCTTCAATTACTTACTATCCGTTAATTTACTTTACGTAACTGGTGTAAATCTTGAAGCCTTAATTCTCAAAAAAATTGTGCGTTGCACTTTTGATTTTAATTCGCTTCAAAAAACCTATTTCTGTTCAATTTTCAAGGTACTTAGTGCCGCTAATTCGGCGGCAACTTGTATATAATATCTCTTGCCTTTTTATTTGTCAAACGAAAAATTATCGAATTTCAAACAAAAATATAAGAGTTATTACCGCTGTCAATGTTGCACTTTGTTTGGCGTTGAATTATAATAGATTAGCCTTATTTGTACCCGTAGCTCAGATGGATAGAGCGTGAGACTCCGACTCTCAAGGCCGAAGGTTCGACTCCTTTCGGGTACACCATATTTTTTCTGGCATCCCTTAATCCGAACTGCAATAGCTTCAAGTACTCAGTCCTAGACATCATCTTAGTCTTACACCACAAGCTATTTGCAACATCTTATCATTAATTAATTGGTGCAGTCCTTTTCGATAGTATTAACTTCGGTTATCTCTTTTTCGAAAAGCTAGCATGTAATTCAGAGTTGCCTAAACCGGTCTCCACACTTACACGCGGACTTTTATAATAACTTATAGAAATGCGTTTGTCAACAGCAAATTACACTTTTTTTACCAAAATTGTTATTTTTTTATTTTATTGTGAAAAAACACATTAAAACGGACAAGGTAGCGCCTATTTTTCATATTTTTAACGTATATTTCGAAGAAAAAGTGAAATCTTTATTTGCTCACGATAGTTAAATTCACAAACTTTTTGAAAACCATAACTCAGGCGAAAAAGTAAATGGTGTTAAAATAGCAACTAATAAAACATTTATATCCCTATTGTTCTATTTTTTGCTTAAGCCTTGTACTTTATTTTAAAACTATAGATTATCTTCAATTATCTTTTCTGCTACCATAATATCAGCAGGCAATAAATTATATGATAAAAGCTTTTCTACCGGCACCCAGGCATATTGATCATGCACCATCATATCTATAAAGCCTTTTTTTATTCGACAATAATATACATCCATATCCAGATTGAAGTCTCCATAACTCTGTTTAACGTTTATACAAAAGTTTAAAACCTCTATCTCAACAGCTAACTCTTCTGTAATTTCACGGCTAACGCATTCTTTAGGAGTCTCACCTGCTTTAATTTTTCCACCGGGGAACTCCCAGCCACCAGCCATTTTCTCAGCTGGTGCTCTTCTAGCAATAAGAACTCTATCCCCATCCATAATTGCCGCAGCGCAGACTTTAACCGTTTTATTCATTTTTACCTCTTACTTGAATTGTTATTAAGTATAACAATATAAAACGCCGTTTTAAAACTCAATATATTCAGATTTTAACAGAATTTCCTTAAATTCTATTTATTTTACATCTATCACTTTAGTGCAAGTGGAAACATCCAAACTTTTCTTATAAAGCCATTATCATCTCTCTGTTCTTCTTGATACACCTTATCGGCTAGATAAACCTGTCCACGGTATTCATAATCTCCTGGGTTTTTAACTTCAAATAAATGTACCTCTATACCCGACAAACGCGACTCAAGTAAAGTCTTATTCTGCCTATAATAAAGATCTTGGTCCCCCGTTTTCCCCATGCCCGTGTAATGCAACAGTCCATTAATCCACTCATCGTCATACAGTTCTTTCGTATGATCACATATCAATACCAACGAGTTTGTAGTTTTTGAAAACCTCATCCCGCCCATGTTAGCACATTTAAATTCCTTTACTATTTCATTGTTTTTATAGATACAGCCAATCTTAAACTTACAAAACTTACTCTTTTCTCTGGATTCTTCTTTTACCACCTTATCTTCGACCTCTTTTGCTTCTGTTTCTTTTTCCTTGCCATCTCCTTCTTTCGTTTCATCTTCTTTTGGCGATTTCGTCGTTGTTGCGCCGCTGGTTGTAGATTCCTCTTCCTCTCGCAATTTTATTTGAGACTCTATTTCTTTTTGTATGTTTAAATCTACAAATTTAAGGAATCCATTTTCAAATGCCTTTAATTCGTATTCTCTTTCTTTATCATCAAATTGAATAATAATGTAGTCTCCGATCTCCACAAGTATTCCAACCTGTTTTTTCTTATTAACAACCTTTTCTCCAATATACTTATTTAATTCCATCAATCCCTCCAAAAACTTAATGTTTGTTATGTTTTTTATTGCTTAAATTCTATTGTTATTTCTCTTCTTACTTAATTAAATAATCTATGTTAATTGGTCCAAACGTATTTTTGTTTTCATTTGCGCCACATACGAATTTAAGCCGCCGCACATGGCTTACACGTATTACAAGTATTATACAACATCTAATTTTGATTAAAAAGGTCCCTCAGTCCATGCCCATTTACGCGCTTTAGCGTATATTTTACGGTGCCATACCAGGATCGGATAAACATTACATTTGCGAATGCTCGTAAATATTATTTGTGAGTATTGGGTAAGATAGGCATTACATTTATGAAATCATTAGGATTAATATAGGATTAATATGTATAAAAGTACGCGCACATGACTTCATATGCGCGCGTACGTCACACTAGAAATGTGGCTAATTCTCAAATTTCGCTACTCACTAATTTGAATGTCTATACTTCCAACTGTTGTTTTAAGCTTACAAATACCACCAGTTGTTGTGTTTGGAACATTAATGCTTCCCATTTCACTTGTAGCTTGGAATATCTTGCTGGTTAGCAATGTGCCCTTTATACTACCTGTCGTTGCTTGAATATCTAATGATGCAGCATCAGATTTATCAAATATAATGCTCCCAGTAGAAGATTCTGCTTTTATTTTTTCTGCTACAATCGTACGAATAAACTTAGTTTCTCCCGTTGATACATCGGTTGTAAGGTTTTGACATGTTACATCAGTCAATGTGATTTTCCCAGTAGAACAATCAATTTCAATATTGTTTGTAACGTTTACTTTATTGAAGATTACAGAGCCAGTGCTCGAACTGATATCAATTCCTCTTGCCGTCACATTATTGATTTTCACGCTCCCGGTTGCACCATCAACTTCGATTGATTGATTAACATTTGAATTGATTTCTACCTCGCCCGTTGCAATATCAACCATTATGCTATTGAAGGTCAGTTTGTCAGCTACCTTTACATTTCCAACAGCTGAATCTATAAGCAAATCACCATATGCTCCTTCTGGTAAATATACGGTAACCTTCATGCGTTTAAGGCTGAACAGAAGTTTTTCGTGCCACTCACGCTTGTCTTCCACCTTAATCTTTAATGTATTATCATCAACACTTACGCTATGATATACCTTTTCTTTTTCATCACAAATAACTTTAACTTTATCATCCGCGGAAACAGTAATCTCAAGTGCGGCAGTTGCTAAGTCAATATTTAATTTGTTGAAAGGCTCATCCACATCATGTGTGTTAGTAACAATTGCTGCACTTTTGCTTTTATTAACAAGTGCAATTGTTAGAAAAATGCCTCCAACGATTGCAGCTAAAACTACAATAACGATTATGACGATAAAAACAGGTTTCATACTTATTCTCCTGATATGCTTTTAATTAACTAAGCTAAAATATTATTGGTTTTATTATATCATTATCAAGCGAACTATGACCAAACTACCTCTGTAAAGAATATGTAAAATCTATCTCGCTTTACATAAATATCTTGTTTGAAACTAACACTAATCGAACAGCATAAGAGAAAAAAATTGCCGAAAACGTGGATTTAAAGGTATACTTAAAAAAATACATACAAATCATAAATGAATGTTGTACAAAACGAATTGTTTGAAAAAACTAACGGTAATGAAATATGTACGCGCAATAAAGCACATATTGTGCAAAACCAGGTTGTAAAATGTTAGATAAAAAAATTGTTATTGGTCTTAGTGGCGGTGTAGATAGTTCAGTCGCAGCTTTACTTTTAAAAGAGCAAGGCTATGATGTGGTTGGCCTGTTTATGCGCAACTGGCATGAAAAAGATGATTTAGGTCATTGCACAAGTGAACAAGACTATGACGATGCAAGAAGAGTTGCCGATGCACTCGATATCCCCTACTACTCAATTGACTTTTCAAAACAATATATGGAAGAGGTTTTTGCGCTATTTGTATCAGAATACGAAAAAGGAAGAACGCCCAATCCCGATGTGTTATGTAATAAGGAAATAAAGTTTGGACACTTTAAACATTACGCCAAAACTTTAGGCTTTAACCTCATGTCCACTGGACACTATGCAGGAATTTTAGAAAAAGATGGCAAAACTTATCTAACTAGAGCAAAAGATGAAGGCAAAGATCAGACATACTTTTTAAACCAATTAACAGAAGAACAAATTAAAAATGTAGTATTCCCACTAGCTGATTTGACAAAAGAAGAAGTTAGAAAAATAGCCAAAAGTAACAACCTCCCAACTGCTACTAAAAAAGATTCAACTGGCATTTGCTTTATTGGCGAAAGAGACTTCCGCAAGTTTTTATCCGAATACATACCGATGAAAAAAGGTAAGATTTTGTCACTTGAAGGTAAGGAACTTGGTACCCATAATGGCGTTTTTTATTATACCATTGGGCAAAGAAAAGGCCTTGGTATTGGCGGAGCAGGCACTGGCGAACCATATTTTGTAGTAAAAAAAGACGTGAAAAATAACATATTATATGTTAACCAAGGTGAGTGCGAAGAGCTATTTTCAAAATCTTTGACTGCCTCAGATTTCAACTTTATAACAGAACCTGTCGAAGAAGGGAAACGCGTCCTTGCTAGAACAAGGCATAGACAACCTTTAATTCCATCCACAGTTACATACACTGATGATGGAAAGTTAAAACTTTTATTTGACTCCCCCGTGCGTGCCGTAACTCCTGGGCAATATGCCGTTATCTATGATGATAGAATTTGTCTTGGCGGCGGTATCATCGACTAGTAACATTTTTTGTTGTTCACATTAACTTAGCCCCTCCACAATATCTATGTGATTTTACTAAATGCAAATATGAACTTTCGCTGAAGATGAAACCGTTGATTAGTTGAGTATCTTTCTAGCTCGAATCAACTTAGTTTCTCCATAATATTTATGTAATTTTTACCATATGTATATAAGCACTTTCATTGCTAGAATATTTGAGAGTATGGTATTATTTAAGTAGAAAATAATTGGTTTAGGAGAAGCGATTATGCCTATTATGTTTTGGATTTGGTTAGGAGTTACTGTAGCAGCTGTTATAATAGAACTTTCCACCCAAGATTTAGTATCCATCTGGTTTGCTGCTGGTGGACTGATAGCTATGCTTATGAGCATATCCCATAAAGTACCTTGGTATGCATCTGTTCCAGTCTTTTTAGTGATATCCTTTGTACTACTAGTTAGTCTGCGCAAAATAACAAAAAAGTTTTTGCATAAATCATCGGAAGGAAACACCAATTTAGATTTAATAATAGGTCAAAAAACCCATATAATCACTGCAGGAGACTATGATACTTTAGCTACTGTCGTACTAAATGGACTTACCTGGAATGTAAGAACCGAAAATAGGGATATTTTAGTTCCCGGGGATCAAATTGAGGTATTGAGAATAGAAGGAAATACTTTAATTATTAAAAAAATTAAGTCAGCAGAAGATGCTGGTTTAAAATAATGAATACTAATTACAGGAGGAAATAATTATGATTTTAGCAATTTCAGGAGGAGCAATTGCCGGTATTATATTCGCCGTACTATTTGCTCTAGCTATTATAGCCGTTGCAGCAGGTGTTCGTGTAGTAAGACAATCTACAGCAATTATTGTAGAACGTCTAGGTAAATATCATAAAACATTAGATACAGGTGTACACATTCTAATCCCATTTATAGATAAAGCATCTAAACCTATTTCTTTAAAAGAGATAGTTGCGGACTTCCCCCCTCAATCCGTTATAACGAAAGATAATGTTACAATGCAAATTGACACTGTCGTATATTTTCAAGTAACTGATCCTAAACTTTTTGTGTATGGCGTAGAAAAACCTTTGAGTGCAATTGAAAACCTAACAGCAACAACAGTACGTAATATTGTTGGTGAAATGGAACTTGATGAAACTTTAACTTCCAGAGATACCATCAATGTAAAAATGCGCGAAATACTAGATATTGCAACAGATGCTTGGGGAATTAAAGTTAATCGTGTTGAGCTTAAAAACATTTTACCTCCAAAAAGCATACAAGAAGCCATGGAGAAGCAAATGAGAGCCGAACGTGAAAGAAGAGAGCAAATCTTAAGAGCAGAAGGCGAGAAAACTTCTAGCATACTAGTTGCAGAAGGTGAAAGGCAAGCCCAAATCTTACGCGCTGAAGCAGAAAAACAAACTAGAATACTAAAGGCTGAAGCAGAAAGAGATGCTCAGATAGCTGAGGCTGAAGGTAAATCCAAAGAAGTTGAGCTTATTAACAAAGCAAAACCAAGTAAAGAATATTTAACAATTGCTAGCTTTGACGCTATGGTAAAAGTTGCGAATGGGCAATCTGTAAAAATTATTATTCCATCAGAATTACAAAATATGGCGGGCTTTGCCGCAGCACTTGTAGAGTCTACAAAAGAAAAGTAATTTTACATAACGAAAGTTGATCTTCAAAGACTAAAGCCACCTGCTTAGGTGGCTTTAACTTTGATATTTAATGTGCTTAAAGTAGACGCTATTTTTTCATAGCAATTGCTTCTTTGACTGCCTTTATTACATCCTCTACTTCCATATTATATACTTTTCTCAAGTATGGCATCTTCCCTACTTCACCAAACTTTTCTTTTACACCTATGGCTTTAATTGGTACTGGGTAATTAGAACTTAATGCTTCACTTACCGCACTAAATAGCCCGCCCATGACATTATGATTTTCAGCAGTCACTACTGCACCTGTCTTTTTAGCAGATGAAATAATAGTTTTTTCATCAAGTGGCTTTACAGTAGGACAAGCTATAACTTCTACAGAGATACCCTCTTCGCCTAGTTGTCTCGCAGCTTGTAATGCAGTATCTATCATAATACCAGTTGCTACTATTGTGGCATCAGTCCCTTCTCTCAATGAATATGCTTTAAATAAATCAAACTTTGTATCGTTATTAAACACTAGAGGAGGGTTTTTACGATGCATTCTAATATATACTGGTCCTACATGGCTTAGTATTTGAGGTAATGCTTGTTTGAATTCAAAAACATCAGACGGCTCATATATCACAACATTTGGAATTGATCTCATTATACCAACATCTTCAAGGGGCATATGCGTTCCACCATTCAGCTCTGCAGTAATTCCGGGGTCAGTTCCCACAAGTTTTACATTTTGTTTGGCATAACAAACCGATATCATTACCTGATCGCATGCCCTTCTGGTTATAAATGGTGCAAAACTATGCACAAATGGTATAAAACCTCTAGTCGCAAGACCTGCAGCTATAGAAACCATATTTGCTTCTGCAATCCCCACGTTATATGCTCTTCCAGGAAATTCAGATTGAAGGCATAGTGTTGTTGAACATTTACCCAAGTCAGCATCGACCATAACAACCTTGTCATCTTTAGCCATTTGTTCCCGCAAAAAATCTACTAAAACATCTCTCATTAAGGTTTTTTCGTTCATTTTGCACCTCCTATTTCCTGTAACGCTTGTGCTTGTTGTTCCGCAGAAATAGACATTGAATGGCACCCTACTTTTGCAGCTTCAACAAACCTAATACCTTTACCTTTGACGGTATTAAGTATTATCATATGAGGCTTACCTTTAACTTTTTTAGCTTTGGTTATTGTCTCATCTATTTGTTTTGTGTTGTGTCCATCAATTTCATATACATCCCACTTAAAAGCGCGCCACTTATCGGCTAGTGGAGCAATATCATTAATATCCTCTATTGTCCCATCAAGTTGTAGTTTGTTGTAGTCGGTAAAGACGATTAGATTATCAAGACCTTGATTCCCTGCAAACATTGCAGCCTCCCAAATCTGACCTTCCTGACTTTCGCCGTCGCCGATTATTGCATATGTGGTAACGCTATCCTTTTTGATTTTAGAGCCTAGTGCTATTCCCACTGCGCAAGACAATCCTTGGCCTAAAGAACCTGCTGTCATATCTACCCCTTTTGTCTTGTTCATGTCACAATGGCTAGGTAGATTTGTGCCACCTTGGTTCAGGGTAAGTAATTCGCTTTTTGGAAAAAATCCCATTTCTGCTAGTACAGAATATATGGCAGGACCAGCATGCCCTTTACTGCAAACTAACCTATCTCTATCTTCCATTAATGGATTTTTAGGATCTACTTTCATATGTTTGCCGTATAACACGGCTAATACATCTGCGATGGATAAACATCCTCCGATATGGCCAACTCCAATCGATGCTATTGTGTTAACAATATTACACCGTATAGCTTTAGCCAGCTCATCAATTTTTTTCATTTTGCTCGTGTACCTCCTTTGCCTATACTGTATCTAGTAGCCTAAATTTCACCATATGCTACTATGTTTATCTTATTCTTTTGAAGGCTATAAAGTCAATATGCAACTATTTTTACATCTCTTTTCTTACCTCGATAAAATGAGTTTTGTTTATAAAAAGGACCAACCTATTAAAACTAGGCAATCTAGAGTTCAACAAAATAAAACACAACCTTTATTGCAACAAAAAAGGCTATTAAAAATCTTTGGTTTCTTAACAGCCCTTGTTTTTAAAAATTCATCATTAAGCGTATATCGTATTACCTATACAACGGTCCAAAGTTTTTACAAGCGCTAAAATCTGCTGCTTCATAGTTTTCTGTGCCAAATGCATCCCAAGCTGCAGGTCTAATGATTCTATCTTCTTCCACATTGTGCATATACACAGGGATACGTAACATTGAGGCAAGTGTAATCAGTTTATCGCCGATATGTCCAAAACATAGAGAGGCATGATTTGCTCCCCATTTCTTCATTACAGTGTATGTATCTTTAAACGCACCTTTTCCTGTCAGTCTAGGCGAGAAAAATGTTTTTGGCCAAGTAGGATCAGTTCTTGCTACAAGCGTCCTTTTAATATCATCTTCTAGTTCTATAGTATATCCTTCTGCTATTTGTAATGCTGGACCTAAACCTTTGATATAATTTAATCTCGTTGCGGTTAGTGGCAACCCACCTTTTGTTTCAAATGACGCAGAAAAACCACCACCTCTAAATGTTGCCAATTTCCCAGCTCCCCAAGTTGTAGCTTTTAAACAGTTGTCTACATCTTCATCCGTCATCTCGTAAAACGGTTTAATTCCCGCAAGTCCACAACCCTCTAATGCTGCAGCACCTGAATTGGTAAGATAGATAAAGCCATCTTCTAAGCTTGAGGGGAGATTGTCTCTTCCGCATACACGCTTAATAGCCGTAGGACTCCAGTAAGTACGTACATCTGCAAACATCTGACTTTGCCCAGTAACTAGATGCCCCATCAGCATACTCATGGCATTTAAACTATCGTTTTCGGTAGCTATAATGTATGGTTCGCGTACCCCATTCCAATCAAAACAACTATTTAGGATAGATTCCATAAAGTCGGTATTTGGAAAATGATCTGTCCCTTGTCTCTGTCCTTGGAAGCCACCAGCTATAGCATAATGCCCACAAGACTCCTCGATTCTATCAATCTCCTTTAGCTTGTCGTTACCGCACATTAAGTCTTTAGCAATTAATGCTGCCTTTACACAAAACTCCCAAACTTTATCCTTTTTTTCGCGAGATTGTTGTATCTCTTTTGGATTTGGATCTGCACATTCTTTACAATGCTCTTTAGTCCACTTGAGAGCTCTTTCATATTCTTCCTTATCATATATTTCTTGTTCTATACGACGCACAAACTCTGTCATATCTACATACTCATTTCTCATACCAAAATAGTCTTGAAATAATTCAGGAATAACAATAGAGCCGCCTATGCCCATACAAGTGCCGCCCATTGAAAGATAGGCTTTGCCCTTCATAGTAGCTACTGCTATTGCGCATTTTGCAAAATGTAAAATCTGTTTTGCTACATCGTCTGGTACACTATTGTCGGTTGCATCTTGCACATCCCTACCGTAAATCTTAAAAATTGGCAATCCTTTTTGTTCGCTCGCTGCAATTGCACCCGCTAAAAATACCGCACCTGGTCTTTCACTACCATTGAAACCCCAAATAGCTTGTGGTAATTCTTTATCCATTTCGATGACTTCGGATGCATATGCCCAGGCTTTACTGATGCTAATTATGGCACCGACATTTTGCTCTTTAAATTCCTGACTGACTTTTGCAGCCTCAAGAACGCCGCCTATGGAAGTAGAGGAAATAATGGCTTCTACTTTTTCGCCAGATGGATGTCTTAAGTTATTTTCTATCAATGATTTAACGTTATTGGCTAGCTCGAAGGTTGGTCCTTCTATTTTTTCTCGCACACCATTTCTACGACCATCAACAATTACTCTTATGCCTATTTTGGGCAGCTGACCAGAAAATCTGTACATAATTACCTCATACAATAATGTTGTTTACATTTAACCACCATACAATGTGGTTAGCAACATTACTACTTATGCCGTTTAAAACTCGTATACTCTACTTTTTTACTTCTTCACTTATATATACTCAATGCCGATTAATTTCTACATCTAGCATTACATTTAGGTTAAGCGTATACTAATCATCGCTATACTCTGTTTGCTAGTATTATTTAATGGACTTTATGTACTCTATGCTATTTTTGACTGCTTTGTCTGGGTTGAGTGTGTAACCAAATCCCAGCTCTACAGCAAGATAGCCTTTATAGTTATGTTTGTTAAGAGCATCGATGAAAGGTTTAAAATCGATGCTCCCTTCTCCTGGTACTAAGTGATCATCGCTTTTGCCAAAATTATCATCAATATGATAGTGAACGGTATAGCCCTGCGTCTTGTTCACACAATCTACCATATCTTCACCATTTACAAAAAGGTGCCCGGTGTCAACACAAATGCCTAAATTTTCCTTTCCAACTTCTGCTATCAATTTCAGCGCATCATCTACTGTAACTATCATATCTGTTTCCATCGGATGGGCAGGCTCCATTAATAGTTTAGTCTTATTTCCTTTATTATGAGCTATTATCTCATCAATACTTTTACGTAGTGCATTATAAGCGAGGTGCCGTTCATCGTAAAGCCAGCCATATCCTGGACATAAGCTTACATAAGGAGATTCTAGTTTTTCTGCTACATCAATATTACGTTTAATGTAATCAACACTGCCTTTGCGAATTTCTTCGTCAACACAAGCTATATTAACAGGATATCTAAATTGCGCTGGAATAAAATTGGATATCTCCAGGTTTAAGTCGTTCAAGACACTTCTTACTTCTGCAATACGTTTTGCAGTCATGTCCTCCCAATACGCGTGAGGTCTTCCACCCCAAATTTCTACACCGTCATAACCTAATTCTTTGGTGCGCTTTAAACATTCAATTAGAGAATATCTATAATAAACAAATGTTGAAAGACTTATTTTCATAAAACCCACCTCACTAAATCTCGTTAGTTTCATTGTACTTTGAGTGCACTTTGTTGTCAATGCACAAAAGTGGCACTTGTATACAAGTTGCACGCTTTGACTTTGCTGAAATTCATTTTACCCCAGTTTGTACGCCTATTTTTCATAAACGTAATATTTTTGCATATTGACACTTGTATACAAGTGCCTTAAAATAAAATTATAGGAAGGATAGGAGTTTAGTAGATGAAAAGTAAAAAAGCCACAATTTATAACGACTTATTACATGACATAAAAGAGTTAAGGTATAAGCCTGACGATTTTTTAAATGAATCAGAAATCGCCACAAAATATAACGTGTCAAGAACCCCTGTACGCGAGGTTTTAAAAAGACTGGAAAATGAACAATATGTGGTTGTCATTCCCCATTATGGTAACAAGGTTGCTCGCATTAATTTGGAGATTGTTAAACAGTCTATTGATATGCGTATTCTATTTGAAACTTCAGTTTTAAATACTATCTCATATAGCTTTAAAGGACATGCTAATACATTAAAAGACATACTTGAAAAGCAAAATAAAGCAATACTTTCCACAAATTTAGAGGAGTTTTGGCATCTAGACAATACCTTCCATAAAACATTATTTAACCTAGCAAATAGACAATATTGGTGGAACATACTAGAATCTTCGGACCCTCACTACATGCGCTATCGTAAATTAGATAACACCGATAGTAGTAATAATGTTGACCTATTATTTATCCACCACAAAAACATCATAAAAGCATTAGAAGAGCAAAACTATGATAGTTTTGAATCGCTAGTTTCTAGCCATGCGCATCTTTGTCTGACGCGTATGCCGATACTACTAGAAAAATATCCAGATTTTTTCATCATAGACAAATAAGGAGCTAACTACATAAGGGCTAAGCATAAAACATAATAAATAAATATATACAACTAATGTACTAACCATTTAAACTGGTTAAATTCAAACAACATTATTATATGGGAGGGATTTATGACTAAAACAAAAGATGTAAAAATTTATGTTGCGTTTCGATTCCATGCTAATCTTTATCATTCTTATCGTGCAGATACTCTAGATGAAATGGGACTCGGAAAAGACATTCGTATTATGAGGTATTGCCTGGACACTTTAGACAAACTAAATGCTAAAGGCATTCCTGTAAGAGGTACTTGGGACATAGAAAATTACTATTCATTACAAAAAAACATGGCTACATTATGCCCCGATATTACCGAAAGAATCAAAAAACGTGTGCAAGACGGCATGGATGAAGTTGAACTTATGAATTATAATAACGGCATCATCTCAGCTCACACGGAAGAGGAGGCAGAAGTTGCTATGGGATGGGCTATTTCCAACCCAGACGGTAGTGGACTTAAAGATATTTTTGGAAAATATGGAAAAATAACAAGACCGCAAGAATGCATGCATACCCCTTCCCTTGTCAAAGTTTATAACAAGCTCGGCATTGAAGCGATTTCAATTTTTTATAGTTGTATTGCATTTAATGGATTTTCAAGCTTCGTACCTATGTTATCTACAAAGGAAAGATTTAATCCACTATGGTATACTGCTCCTGGAATGGAAGAAAAGATGATACTTTTACCAGCGATGAACCCAGGAGATCATTTTGAAAACGGTGGAATTACAGCCTTAGTGCGGAAATTACGCAAAGAACAACTTCAAATGGAAGAGCCTACTGATTTACTTGTCCTTTTAGATATGGATGCAGATGATGACTTTTGGCAGGGCTATTTAAATACTCATTTATCTTTTGCATTAGGTTTGAAAAAGCCACTAGTAAATGGAGGACTAAATATATTTGCTCAAAAATTAGCAAAACTCCCGTATGTTGAATTTACTACTCCTTACGAATATTTAAAGACACACGAGCCAGTTGGAACTGTTTGCTTCGGGCAAGACACTGCTGACGGAAGCCATGACAGCTACAGTCCTTGGGCAGATAAACTGGAAAATAAAAAACTATGGTCTGAAATTGAAAGAAACAAACTTGTAAATGAATATGCAAAAGCTGTTTGCCCTACTGAAGAAATTTCACAAGAGGTATCTAAAAATATTCCTTCAAGAATTTTAACAATGTCCACTACACACTTTGGATTATCAACTCCAGCCATGTGTAAGCCCAGACTGTTACAAGCATTTAACATGATTGGGAACGAAAGAGCAAAGAGTGATAAGATTCTTGAGAAAGCTAAAAAACTTTCAAGCTACGATAAGAGTAAAACTTATGCAATTTATCCTTCTACGTATTACAAAGGTAACCAAACTAGAAATGGTTTAATAAGATTAAGTGGCGATGTCGAAGCAACTGGAACTGGCATATCTGATGGTTTTACAAGAGAGGTTTTTGGTAAAAAGGAAACTGTTTTAGTCTATAGTGGCAAAGAAAATAGTATCGAACTAGAAAAAGGAAAACTTCCAAAAAAATCTACTGTTACTGTATCCGAACAATCTATTGCAAACGACTCTATTTCACTAAAGATTGAAGATGGTCAAATTAAAGCTTTTTATAACGGCAAAGCATTTTTAGATAATGGAAGTTTCGAAACATATATTGAATATGATAAAGCTACACGCATTGCAACCAACAAACAATTTAGTATCACTTCTGCAAAAGAAGGTAACTTTGCTTCTATCGTAGAAACTGGCTGCGTTAATGTTGGTGATGGCTTAGATGCAAAATATACGAAAACCTATTCTATTATTGCAAACCTTCCATATGTTTATGTAGATATGGACATAAAATATCCTTTAACCAAAGATTATGGAACTTCAAAACAAAAAGTAGCACTTCTTTATCGCGGTTACGATTCTCGTTGGGAAGAGGTTGTCCCTCTAGAAATTATCCCTGCATTTAAAGGAAATAGTTCAGATCCAATTAGAGTTTACAAACATAACTTTATGGGTTCCCTTTCATACTTTGATTACGACTATTATAAATACACTCCAAACAAAGATTTAGCAACTTCCAATAATGCAATTACTTGTGGGTTTGTATCTTTTTCAGCAAAAGATAAAGGCTTGTTAATTGCACAAAGTGTGGCAGCAGACAACTCTTTTTCCTTCACTAATGTAAGATTTAACCGAGATGAAAATAAGGATGTTGATAAGATAAGCATTAACCCATTTGGTATATATCATGGAAAACAATGGAAATATAATCTCACTAAATCTGGACTCGCTATGGCATTTGCTACAAAATTTGCTGCAAGCTATCTAACAACTGCTACAACTTACCGTGGTGGACAACAACAGTTCTCACTTATGCTTGCTCCTTTCGACGGTAATAAACCAGCAGAAAGCACAATAAATGATGCAATTGCTTTTGCTTATCCTCCTTATGTGCTGTCTGAAAATAAAGATATAAAGATGATAGAGTTCACAGATACTAAAAACTATGAACCCTTAGATTAAGTGAGGTGTTAATAACCAAACTGCATTATACACATCTAAAAACCTTCCATGACTTTCCCAAAAAGGTGGAACGGAAGAGAAATCTAAAATGAATATATAAGCTAGTGTTGCTAACCATTATGTTTGGTTAAATTCCCGCAACATTATTATACGAGGCGTTAATATGGATCAAGATAAAATGGAAATACCACAAAAAGTTGAAGAGCCGCTACCAGCCCCAGAAATACAGGTTGCAGATGCTAAATTATCCTTAAAAGAAAAAATTGCTTATGGCATGGGGGATTTATACAGTGCTGGCGGTCAAAGCCTTATAAGTTCGGTGTATCTCGTGTTCTTAGTAATAAACGGCTTAGAAGCCGGCTTAGCTGCAACCATCATAATGATTGGTAAAATATGGGATGCCGTAACAGACCCAGCAATGGGTATTATTTCCGATAATACACGTACTAAATGGGGTAGACGAAAACCATATTTGTTTATTGGTGCGTTTTTAATTATCGTATCCTTTATACTTTTATTCCTTCCCCTTCACGCATGGACTAGTATGATAGGAAAGTTTATTGTTTATCTAATGTCGTACTTGATTTACAACACAATCTCTACCATGATTAATGTTCCATATCTTTCGCTAGCCACAGAAATGACTTCCAATTATTATGAGAAAATCAAAATGAACAATATTCGTCAGATTTTCTCCTCTGTGTCAGCTGGGATTTCTGCAGGCGTGCCCATAATACTTCTAGAAAAACTACAAAAAGGTGAAATCCCTATTAATTTGTTTGTTATTATAATGATTGTTGTTTTTGGACTATTTTATGCCGTCCCAATGCTAGTTACATCTATCGTATGTCAGGAAAGATTAGCAATCCCAGATGCAAAAGTTAAATTCAATCTCAAAAACTTTGTTAAACCTCTTAGACTTAAAGCATTTGTTTATCTAGTTTTAATGTATCTATTTGCGTTTTCCTGTATGGATTTAATAACTTCAAATCTAGTATGGTTTGCAAACTATGCATTGGAGCTTAGTTATAGCTCAGTTTTCCTACTCGGAATAATTATGGTTTCCTATGTTGGGATGATTCCAGTACATGCTCATTTTATGAAAAAAGGGAAGTCGAAGTCTTTCCTATTCCGTGCTGGGATTCCACTATATATTACAGGAATTGTTGTTTTATGTTTATACCCTTCCACTTGGAACGATTATGTTCTACTACCTATAGGTCTTCTAGTAGGAGTAGGCATGAGTGGTTGTCAATTGATGCCTTGGTATATTTTCCCTGATGTAGTGGATATTGGCGAACTAAAATTTGGGGAAAGAAATACGGGATCATATAGTGGTATTATGACCTTCATTCGTAAATCAACATCAGCAATTGCAATAGGAATATCTGGCTGGGCATTACAACTAAGTGGTTTTCAAAAACCACAAACTGACCCATTAACAGGTTTTGTAAACAATCCTACCCAACCTGAAAGCGCAATTTTAGGCTTAAGGTTAGTCATTATGGTTCCAATAATTGTATTTATTACCTTTGCTTTTATTGCATCAATGAAGCTCAAAATAACTCCAGAAAAGAGCACTTTAGTTAGTAAACTTATATCGGACAAAGAGGCTGTCAACAATTTAACTGACGAAGAAACTAAACTCTTAGAAGATGTGAAAAAAGACTTATTCTAATTTGTTTTCTTAGCGCATTTAATGTAATTTTTTCTATAAAAAAGACCACCTCGCAAAAGGTGGTCTTCTCTATTTTTAAGTTTTTAAATTACTCTTCAGATATTGCTTCTTGTGGGCAAGTTCCTGCACATACACCGCAGCTTAGGCAAGCGTCTGCATCGATAGTATATTTTCCATCTTCTTCTTGGATTGCCTCTACTGGACATGATTCTGCACAATCACCACATTGAATACATTTACTTTGATCAATTTCGTATGCCATTTTTTAAATCTCCTTTATTCATATTTATTTGGGCTGACTATGTTAATTAACGCCCCCTCTTACTGATTTTAATTCTATCACCTATCTAGTCTTAAGTCAATATAAACCATTCCAATAGTATCTAGGTTCAATCTCTTCCTCTCCAATAAAGGCCTTAAAACATCCTTTATCTGCTGTCATTTTAACCTTCTCTCTGTGGTTTGTGACTGCGTTTACCTTCTTTATTTTGAGGGTTTTGATTTTGCTGCCCAGAGCTCTTTCTTTTCTTTTTCCCTTTTTTCCATTGCGTATTATGATTATACTTTTGCTTATTATCACTAGTTGGTCTGTTTTCCTGCTGGGAAGCTTGTTTTTGCTTGGACTTATGTTGTCTATTATTATCTTTATTCTCTTCTTTATTCTCTTCACCCTCTTGTTCTAAAGGTTGACTAGATTTTTCTTTTTCTAAATCTTCTTCTAGGGCTACTAGTTCTTCATCAGTATCACTTTCATCTTCTAAATTTTCATAGCCAGGTAGTTCGCTTAGCGTATATGTACGCATGGTAGTTCCTTCTTCAGTTGTCACTTTCAAAACTACTTTTTCCTTAATTACATCTACATTAGTAACAACACCTATGTCGCCTTCTGGGGTTTGAATTCTTGCTTTTACTTTAGGCATTTTTTGAGTTCTTCTCTATAAAAATCATCCTCAAATCTCAAACAACACATAGGTCTTGCACAAAACCCGTTAAGTGAATTCGGATTTAATGATATGTTTTGATTTTTAGCCATCTTTATAGTTGCTTTTGCATAGTCTGACAAAAATGTTGTGCAGCAACAAGGCTGTCCACAAACTCCATATGCACCCTTTAATATGATATCGTCTCTTTCATATATCTGCCTCATTTCAATTCGGCCAGGTATTATTGCTGCAAGTTTTCTAACCAATTCCCTAAAGTCTACTCTGTTAGGTGCCAAATAATATATTATGGTTTTTTTACGATCGAACGTACATTCAGCATCAACCACCTTCATATCTAACTTACACTCTGCCACTTTTTCTGTAGCTTTTTCCATTATGTCCTTTCTAGAGGCTTGGTTTTCTTCATTCCTTTTTTTATCTTCTTCAGTTGCTTTTCTAATGACAGGCTTTAATTCACCTATGATTTCACTTTCAGCAACTTCTTTATTTCCGCCTACTATTTCACCAAACTCCAAACCTCTGACAGTTTCTACTATTACAAATTCACCTATGTGAAAAATGTCTTCGCCTGGATTAAAATAATATGGCTTTGGTGCGGTTCTAAATTTTACCGATACTATTGTTACCATTTATCCTCGTATAATAATGTTGTTGAAATTTAACCAGCTAATGGTTAGCAACATTATTTTGTATTTTTTATGCTTGATTGTTATGCAGCCATCTTTAATATCTTTTTATGTGTTTTTATTTTCGTTTAATTTTATAGCGTTGCTTTATATTTACTTTGTAGCATGTTTAACATAAACGATTCTGCTATCGAAGTTTCATTCACTGACAGTGTCAGCATTTTTTTCGCTTCCGTTGTAGCAAGTATCGCTAAGGCAAGACTACCTGCGTTATGCATTTTTGCTATTTCACTAATGTAATAATCCCTATCCATTGTAGCAAGTGGTTTGTTACTTCCACTCACTTTTATCAGTGCATCATTTAATATGATTTGAATTATCTCAAATGCTGTTTCCAGGTTATCTTTTTTGAATATAGGACTATTTAGATATTTAGACACGTCTTTAGAACTTTTGAGATTGACTAAAAACTCTAAGATGTTTTCAAATAACTCTATGTACTCCTCCTTATCAGCAAACAAGTCTGCCTTATCAAACCTTCCTGATGATAGTGACGCTGCCATCTCTGCAGTATATTCTGGTACTTCTTCAGCTATCAATGCGTCATATATTTGCTGTGTCGTAAAGCTCGGAAGATATATAGATTTTGCCCTACTTATGATGGTAGGTAATACACCTGCTTCTCCTCTTGCCATCATAAATATTACGACATTTTTAGGAGGTTCTTCGTAGATTTTTAATAGTTTATTTTGTATCCTCTGTGAACTTGCTGGAATTTCGAGATTATCAATAAAAAATATTTTTTTATCTCCCGTTACTGGTTTTGTATATATCTCATCAATCAAACCAGTTAAATCCTCTACTTTTAAATCGCCTTTTTCATTAATTTCTTTTATATCTAAATGGCTTTTATTTTCGCTCGTTGCTAGGATACTTCTACAGGTAGGACAATTCAAGCATCCACCCTTTTCACAAAGTATAAGAAGGGATGCAAGAAGCTTAAATACATTTCTGGTTTTGGTATCTGGTCCTAAAACAAGATAAGCATGTGATAAACTGTTTCTTTCTTTATCAGCTTTTAATTCCTTATATATTTGACTCTCCAAAAGCAGGTCAAAAATCCTTTCATTAAAAATCATTACTATTTACCTTTTAGCATCTACTAAAATATACTTCTATTATTTAATCACACCTTTACTCTTAAGCGCTTCAACAATCCGCCTATGTGTTTCAGCTTTATCTATATCTGGAACTATCTTGACTATTCTCTCTGGGAAAACTCTTGCTAGTTCCTTAAAACCAAAGTAACAGCCTTTATGGAACTCTAATTTTTCATTTTCTAATCTATCATTAAAAACTTTATTCCCTTTTTGTTTACGCCAAGAAAACTCTGGATCCATATCAATAAATATGGTGCAGTCAGGCATGCACACATCAAAAGCATACTTATTCACTGTTTGCACATACTCAAGCCCTAGATTTCTTGCAAATCCCTGGTATGCAAGTGAACTGTCTACATATCTATCTGAAACAACAATTTTACCTTTTTCCAAGTTAGGGATAATGACTTCATCGATATGGCTTATCCTTGCCGTCGCAAACAGCATGGCCTCTACTTTTGGCTCTATAACTAAAGTTTGATCAAGTAAAATTTGACGGATAGCTTCAGCAACGGGAGTTCCACCTGGCTCTCTAGTGAAAAAAGCATCTTGGTTTGTCCTTTCTAAATACTCTTTAAGCATGTTAAGTTGTGTAGATTTACCTACCCCCTCACATCCTTCTAGCGTAATAAATTTGCCTTTCATATCTGCCTCTTTTTTTGCCACTTTCAATGTATTGCACTATTTTTTATTATACCAAATTTATGTGTATTTGCATAATTACTGACAACTTGCATATTTTATCACATCAGAAACCTGTATACAACATGCGCAATATTTCCATACTACTACCGATTTACTAATTATATATTGGGCTTTTTATAGTTAGTCTATGAAGAAAAACATAAATTTTGCATTAAAGGAACAACTTACTCATTCTCTTGTACAACTAGCAGTTTTCCATCAAGTAGTCCGAAGAGAGAATCTACTCTTTCCTTTAGATATTCCACATCTTCTTCAGTTATGATGTCGCCAGAATAAATATCAGGAACGCCTGGAGGATACATACCAACCTCTTTATATGCTATGTGCCCTACAGCATCTTCTATTTCTACTTTCATAAAGTCCTTGCCAAACACAAGCTCTTTAATCCCAACAAACTCCTTTCCAGCTCTAGTTCCAGAACCACGATGTCTATTGTACTTTGATTCTTTTCTTACGGGGTGCCCAATTGGAAATCCATGAGTTTTCCCTGTATCAATCTCTATTAAACATTTTGCTACGTTCTCTAGCTTATCATAGTTAAATGGTGTTACGATTAAAACCACTCTATTACCATATATCATTTCAGGATAAATATCATTTATCTCCAAATAGTCAGCAACCACACTGCCTTCTAGTTCGCTTTCAATAGACACTCTAGTTGGATCGTCAATTGTATACACATTAAAGCAAGTGTTTTTTACTTTTTCCTTAAAGACTTCCACTGCCGCAATTGCTTTGTTGAATTGCTCTTGTCCATTTTCAACTAAATATTTGATAGCTTGTTCAATGCTCATAAGTATTGGAAAAAATGGAGATGTTGTATGTATCATAGCAAACCAAGTTTTAGCCCTTTCCACATACTCGTCTGACACATGCATAATAGCCCCACTAGTCATCGCTGGAGTAGTCTTATGTAGAGAATGGATAATAACATCTGCACATTCGGGATCCCATTTGGGGAATTTGTCATTAAATCTAAAATGCGAACCATGTGCACAATCCCAGAGTATTTTTGCGTTAGTTTCTTCTTTAACGCGTTTAAACAACTCTAGATCTACAGTCTTCCCAAAGTAGTTTGGACTGGTAATCACAACTCTTTTTGCGCCTGTTTCCTTTATGGCTTCAATTAAATCAATGCCCCGAGATACGTATGTTTTTGCACCTAACATTCTTAGAGAATTAAATACCGAACCATGTGCATTTTCATACACCAAAAAAGGTTCTTCATCTGCTAAAGTTCTAATACCTATGTTTATTAACGTGGTAGAGCCAGATGTGCAAAATAACACATTGTCACTACCAAAAACCTTTGCTACCTCTGCTTCACTTTCTGCTATGACACCTGTTCTGTATATAATATTATCGGTATAAGATAGTTCAGTTACGTCGTATTTATCGCTTAAAAGTCCCATGCCCGTACCATCGTTACCTGGTGTATGAAAGGAAATATGAGAGATGTTTTCTTTGATAACATCAGAAATTGGTGTGTTCATGGCTACCTCCGTGCCTATAAATTATATAACTTATACTTAAAAAGATACTTATGCTATGCGCTCTTCATCGATAGTGCCATTTAATTAGCATGCTCCACATTATCTTAAAACTACACTTCTTTTCATCGATACCTATGCATTGTTTTACTAGTCTAGCCATAATCCACGGCTATTTAAAACTGGATTTCTTGCCCCAAACTGTCACTTAGACCGTAACAATTCTAAACACAAACCTACCTCAGCTTAAACACTAACCTCGTTACGACTGTGTAGCGCATATGTAAAACGGGTTTAATTCAGCACCTGTTTATACTATCTAGTGTCGCGTAAAGTCTTTGAGTTATCAATAAATAAATTATTTACCTATTGGTTTCATGGTTGGGAATAATAGCACATCCCTTATGGAAGGTGAGTCTGTAAGCAACATAACCATTCTATCAATCCCTATTCCTAAACCGCCAGTAGGAGGAAGTCCATATTCAAGTGCGGTAACATAGTCCTCATCCATCATTTGAGCCTCTTCATCACCTTTTTCTCTTGCTTTTACTTGGTCTTCGAATCTCTTTCTTTGGTCTATTGGATCGTTTAATTCGCTGAATGCATTTCCTAATTCTCTAGCAGTTATAAAAACTTCAAAACGTTCTGTTAATCTTGGATCATCTACCTTACGTTTGGCAAGAGGGCTATTCTCTACTGGATAATCAATTATGAATGTAGGTTGAATTAAAAACTCTTCCACTTTTTGATCAAAAATTTCATATAGTATTGTTCCCCAGGTAATGTCCTTATTCTCTAAATCCACTCCCTTTGCCTTTGCTTGTTTTGCCAACTCTTCTACATCGTGAGCATAAACATCTATCCCTGTATACTCTTTTACTGCATCTGCCATTGTTAGTCTTCTCCAGGGAGAGGATAGATCTACTTCTATCCCTTGATAGGTAATTTTTTCTGTCCCATTTACTTTATTACTGCAAAACTTAAATAGTTCTTCAGTTATATCCATCATGTCGTTATAATCTGCATATGCTTCGTATAATTCTATGGTTGTAAATTCGGGGTTATGCTTGGTAGACATGCCTTCATTTCTAAATAGCCTACCAATTTCATATACCTTGTTGAAGCCCCCAACAATAAGTCTTTTTAGGTAAAGTTCGGGTGCTATCCTCAAAAACATATCTAGGTCTAAAGTATTATGATGGGTCGTAAAAGGTCTTGCATTTGCTCCGCCTAGTATAGTGTTGAGTATAGGAGTTTCAACTTCTATGTATCCCCTCTTATCTAAATACTCTCTAATAGCTGATAAGATTTTAGATCTTTTTACAAATGTTTCCTTAACTTCTGGATTTACAATCAAATCAACATAACGTTGCCTATATCTCATGTCTTGGTTTGTAAGCCCATGATACTTTTCAGGAAGAGGTCTAAGGGTTTTTGCAAGTAATATATAACTATCTGTTTTGACGGAAATTTCCCCTTTATGAGTTAAAAATACATCACCAGTCACACCAATAATGTCGCCAATATCAAGACGCTTAAATTCGGCATAACTTTCTTCACCGAGCGCATCTATACGTACGTATAATTGAATTAATGCAGTACCATCATATATGTGACAAAAACTGGCTTTGCCCATAACTCTTTTGGTAATTATTCTTCCAGCAATGCTTACATGATTCCCTTCATAATCTTCAAATGATGCAAGAATATCCTTTGCATGTGCAGTGATATTATATTTAGTAATAGCAAATGGGTCTTGCCCGCTCTCTTTCAGCGTATTAAGCTTTTCCTTACGCACTGCAATTTGCTCATTTTCATCAATTATTTGTTCGTTTTGTATAATTTCTTCCTTACTCATGTCTCCTCCAGTTAAATCTGTATAAGTAATTTGTATATTATCTTTGTTGCTATATTATATATTAATTACCCTAAATATGCATTCGATTATTATATGCTTTTTAACTAATGCTATCCTCGTTTGACTACGGAAAAACCTTCAATTTCTTACGAGTAGTAAAAAAAGCCACACTTGCCGTTCTTTCAATCCTTGTATATTATAGTCAGTACCGAGCCTAACTTGTTTTCTGTGTTGAAGCGACCTTCTCGGCGCTTCCTACCACCAAGATTTCTATGGCAATTGCTATTTCACAAATGACCGACGGTTTTTTCTATTATCTACACAAAAAAAACTGGCATTCTCTGCCAGCTTTTGTGCGTTTTTTGAATGTGATTTCTTATTTTGAGATTTTTATTATCTTCACTTTTGCAGTGCCTGCAGGTGTTTTGAATGTAACATCTTCATCCTTTTTTCGACCAAGAAGGGCTGCTCCTATTGGACTATCAATGCTAATTTTGTTGGCCTGAATATTACCTTCAATGCTACTAACCAAACGATAGGTTTCTTCTTCATCGAACTCATAGTCATATATTGTTACTAAATTCCCAATATCGATCTTCCGCACACTAAGTAAGCTCATATCAATTGGATATGCTTTATTTAAAACATCAGAAATCTCTGCTATTTCTCTTTCCAAATGCGCTTGTGCTTCTTTTGCAGCAGTGTATTCCGAATTTTCCGAAAGGTCTCCATACTCTTTTGCTACTTTTATTTCGTTTTCAACCTTAGTCCGTCCTGCAGTCATCATGTATTGTAACTTTGCTGTGATTTCGTCGAAGAACTCTTGTGTTAATGGTATTGTCTTCTCCATGTGTTTCTCCTTGTTTTTGCCCTAATATGGACACTCTAGATACATTAATTAATTGATTATATTACATTAGCATGTTTAAGTCAATGATAAAATTTTTTACATTTTTGCCAGTCTCTTCTATTAAAAGTTACACTTACACCATAACATTAAAGACCTATCTACTGCTTACTGACTATGAAAACGAACAATTTGGTCGCATTCGAGGGGCTATTTGCCATTCCATATACAGTAGTGAATCTAACCACACCAATAGCGAATTATGCAGGAATAGAATCTATTTATCATTTTACTTTCAATATTAAAGCAACTTGACTTAGCAACTGCAAAGAAACTACTCTTCGTTAAGTTCGGCTTCTTGATCTACTTTTGCTATCTTTTTACCTTTATGTAGTCTCACTTTTTCGTCGACAAGAGGCGTTCTTGCTATAGCTAACATAAGAGGAAGTCCTACAACCAAAATCGTACCTGTTTGTGTTGCAATAATTTGCCCAAAGTTAATCCAGTATGCCAAATCCACCTCAAGCAACACCCATATAAGTGGAAGTGCAAACGCATTTATAATGATTGGAGGGATGGCTCCAACAAGCCCCCTTATAATTAAACTCTTTTCTCTTAATGCATTCCCTATCGCACTTGTCAAAAGACTGGCTGAAAGAGTAGCGAGGGTACCAAATACCATATCCGCCCAAGCGTATGGTGAAAAAATATTAGCAAGAAAACAGCCAAGCGTAAGACCAGGCACCGCTGATGGAAATATTATTGGTAAAAGTGTAAGAGCTTCACCTATTCTAAATTGTAAAGGTCCATATGCTATTGGAGCAGCAATAATTGTCAACACAAAGTATAACGCAGCAATAACTGCGGTTCGAACCAAATAAAGAGTACCTTTTTTTAGCTTTTTCTTCTTTTCTTCTCCCATGTTGCACCATGCTGAATAACAAAATAACGTATGAACTTTCCTAAACTCTAATCTACTTGTAAACTACATTTATATGAAATTAGAGGTTGCCAATTTAATCGGTTAGTTAGTTAGTTAAGCTCGATACGCCCTCAACTTCTATAACTACTATATTTATGTGCTTATGCAATATCGCGTTTTCTAAATACCAGTAATGAAATAACCGTAAGGAAAATCATATATACTAAATATACCGCTAAATTAATAAAGAAATTATCCCCAGGGAACACACTACCTGACACTCCTACAAACCTTTCAAATTTAAATGAATTTATTATGCAAAATCTAGATAGTCCTATTAACCCCATAACTAGTGGTGATATCGCTTGTATAACAATAGGTATAAAAATGCCACCAATACGGTTTTTCATAAGTATACTAATATAGTATGCAAACAGTGACATTGACATAGTTCCTATCCAAGAAGTTGCAAGAATTATAAACAACTGAAAACTACTGTTTTGTACTGAAAAGGCTCCCATATTAAAGGAATATATTGCCTTAAATGTAATGTTTGGAAATGATATATATCCTAAAACAACCGCAAATATAAATGTCGACATTAGTGTAATAGTGTTAATTGTCATAAGTGCTAACATCTTCGCAAAGAATACTTTCTCTCTTGTTACAGGTCTAATAAATAACATTTTTAATGTACCCGTTTGAAACTCTTTACCTAAGATATTAGCTCCAACAACAACGCCATACAAAGATAATAAGCTTCCTACAAGTCCCATCACAAACATTATATAGTTTTCAGCAGTTACAAACTTTAAACCAAACCCAGTAAAACTACCACCTAATATTGAGACAGAACCCATAGCATTATGGTATACAATTGGCTCACCATACAGTTCATTATCGCGTATGTATTCCAACATATTAATTTGTGCTTTGCACTCATAAATCTTTTCTGGCCCGAAAGAATAAAGGGTGCTATAATAATTAAACTTTTGCTCTTTCTTATCTTGCTCTGCCTTTTTTAGCTCTTCATTCCATTCTGCAAGTTCAATCTCCACCCTTTCCGGAGTGTATATGTATGCATCTTGGGGTATCCAAGACATATCAACCGCATTCGTATCATTTCCTAAATCTTGGAAAACAAACAAAAATATTACACTAGTTAAAACTACCAAAATAGCAATTATTATTGTAAGTGCTTTACTAAATCCTTTCTTCAACTCTCCTAAGTATAAATTAAAAAACATTTCTTTTATTCCTTGCCTTCTTTCTCGCTATATTTTATTTAGTTTCATTTGCTTATAGTACATATGTAGTAAGCGTTTAATGATTTTTTATTTCTTATTATCCGTTTGGTTACTAACATGCGTACTCTAGACCGTTATTGATGCCTTCTGCAGAGATAGTTAGTTTTTACTAATTCCCTTTCCCTTGTCGTAACCGTTGAGGTTTTTTTTGTTGTTATTTATCCCCTATCCGTTTTGTTACTGATAGATATGCATCTTCTAGACTTTCTTTAACTACTTCTACAGAAGATACATTGTAGTCAGCTTTTACTAGCTCCCTTATGATAAATGATGTTTCTTTATCGGTTGTGACTTGTAAAGTTGCTCCAACTTTTATTACTTCTTCACCTAGTAGTGTTTCAAGGTAAGATTTTGCTTCCTCCATTTTATCTACTTTGATGGAAACTGTTACCTTTTTGCCTTCGGTGGTTTCAGCTACATCTTCACCAATGGTTTTTTCTTGAACTATTACACCACTGTCTATAATTATGTACCTATCACACATAAGTTCCATTTCTGACAAAAGATGCGAGCTAACTAAAACACCCATGTCTAGTTTATGTGCGCATTGCCTTAACATATCTCTAAGCTCCTTAATACCAGCAGGATCTAATCCGTTTGCTGGCTCATCAAGCACTAGGAGCGCTGGGTTATTAATGATAGCCTGTGCAATACCTAACCTTTGTTTCATGCCAAGTGAATATGTTTTAACCTTGTCGTTTCTTCTGTCATAAAGGCCCACAAGCTTTAATATATCATCAACTTTTTCCCTATTAGATTTTTTTGTATTTACATACCTTGAAAACGCATTATCTTTCCCTTCTAGCTTTCTAACAAGGGCATCGTTTATCGCAACTGACATCTTTTTTTTCGATGAGCTTTTTGATTTTTCCGTACTCGCTTCTTGTTCCTGTTTGATATTATCTTGTGCATTTGGGTTTTCTAGCGCTCTAAAGTCAAGTCTATTATCTTCTTTGTTTACATGTAGGGAAGTTAGATATATTAGATTCTCATATGCGGTCCAGTCATTATACATGTCTGGATTTTCTATGACACCACCTACTTGGTTCATAGTCTCTTCCCTTTCTTTAGCCATGTTTTTTCCAAGTATGTATATATCTCCACTTGTTGGAAGAGCAAGACCTGTTATCATTTTTATAGTCGTACTTTTTCCAGCCCCATTTGGTCCTAAGAAGCCTACTATTTCGCCACTACTCACACTAAAAGAAATGTTGTTTACAGCATTAATAACAACTCCGCCCCTTTTTTTATATGTTTTTGATAAATTATCAACCCTTAAAATTTCTCTTGCCATTTTTACCTTCCGTAATCATAATTTAAATTTTCTATATTATACTCTTTGCTTAAGCATTTAAACAAACATTAAGCGAGAGGAAAACCATCTCGCTATTTAATATTAGTATTCTAACCAGCTAAACGCTGTTTTTATGCCAAGTTATACAAAATGATTTAAAACAACGCTTAATAAATTAAGGCAGTAAACTACCTTATACCTAAGATTAGAGAATTACTGCGCTAATCGTTATTGATTAGTTAAATTCTGCTTATAACTCTGCTGTATGCGTTATCATCTTCATTTAAGACAATGATATCTCTATTTTGGCTGTAGTCATATAGTGGTTTAATAGTTGCTTTATCATTCTCAGCAGCAGTTAACTTAATTGCTGTGATGATTTGACCCCCAAGTAACGCTAGCATTAACTCGTTATATGCTGCGCTAGTAGCAAGGGGTAGCAACATCTTTTCTTCTCTAGTCAAGTTATCTGACCTAATCTTGCCTTTTTCCGCAAGTGCAAGCACAAATGAACCTTCATTGCCTTTAACGACCTTATATCTACCTTTAGAGATTGTACGAACTATTGAGTTTGTTCTATCGAATAAAAGCTCTGCAAAATCTTTTGCTATTATTGCACCATCTTTTATTGCGGGCTGTAAATCCTTTAAGCCTTTAATTCTAGATTGCACTGTTGCCAGGCGTTTATTCAAGTCACTTATTTCCTCAAACCTATCTGTTACTTCCTTTTTCTTAGCCATATTTGCACCAAGCTCTATAATGAAGTCTTCTTCTTTTTGTTTTAACTCTGCAAGTGCTTGGTTGTTTTCGCTCATATGCTCGTAGTACTTAGCAATATTTTTTGTACTCTCTTGATAGAGCCTAACTGCTTCAGCTGCAGCTGCTAATTCTTGATCGAATTTTTCTATTCTTTCTTCGGCTTTTTGAGTTTCTATGTCTCCCATAATCAACCCATCTAAATCAGATCTAGTCTCGATACCCATTTCCTTGAACTTCTGCTCATAATCGGCATAAATAGCACTAGATGTTTGTTGGGTTGCATCTAAAGAAGAATTTAACATTATCGCCTGATCTCTTAAATCGTCTCTTTCTGCAATATTTTTTTCATGTATCTGCTTGGTTGCTTTAATTTTAACTTTGGCTTTTTCCATAAGTTTTTTATTAGTGTCAATTTCTTCTTGTATAGCAAGTAGATATTCAGAAAACACTTTAACAACCATTTGTTTACTGTCATACTCTTTGTCTTTATACACAATTGGTACATTGTAGGTTGAGTGATTCATGGCATCTACAAATAACTCAACCCTCTTTTGGTCTAACTCTGATAATTTTGCATATCTTTCTTCATAATCATACTCTAAAGCTTCATACTCTTTATCAATAACTTGAGTTTTCTTTAAAAGATCGGTTGCTGTTTCGTTTCCGAAGTTATCGCTTATACTGTCATGAAGCGCTATCATTTCCTCTATACTTTTGGTTAGTTCGGCTATGATTTTGTCTTCTGCGGGGATTTTATCTTCATCTATTAATTTAATAGTTTCGCTTAATATTTTCTTTGTTTCCGCCTGCTTCTCAAAGCCTTTTTCTAACTCTCTAAATCTATCTACTTTCTTTTGTAGTGCGTTACTATCAGCTATGGTTTTCTTGGTTTTCTCAAAGAGTTCTTCTGTGGTTTGAACGTCGTACTCTGCAAGTATTTCTCTTATGAATTCTTCTTTATTTTCTTTAGACTCGTTTAGGGAGTTTGCATATTGTTCGCCCATGTGAGCGGCTGCTTCATATTGCCCAATTGCTGCTTCAGCTTCAAGGAGGGCTTTGTCATCTTTCCCTATATCCCTTTGTACTGCATCAATCCGGGTATTTAACGCCTTTGTATCTTTTATAGGTAATGTCTTTTTCACAGAAACAAAGCCGTCACAAATAGGACAACGACTACCGAACTCTACTCTTTCACTAATATCTTTTAATCTATTTTCACTCATGTATTCCGTGAGTTTTTCTTTTAGTAATTCGAGTTTAGCTACTAACCTTTCGCGATGTTTAACGATTGATAGCCGTCTATCTTTCAGCACCTGTAATTTCTCTGCATAAGTTTTATTAGCCTCTTCCACTCCTTCTATTTTTTTGATAATGGCATTTAATTCCACTTCGTTTCTAGATACAAGGAGATGTTTACTGTATATTCTTTGTTTGTAAAAGACATCAGCATTTACAGCTTGTTCAACTGTCTTATACTTGCCACGAATTTCCTTATCCAATAGGCTGAACTCACTATTTTCACCTTGTGTTTCTTTTTCAATAGCATTTAGTGCTTCAACAGCGTGCGCTCTTTCTACTGTTAAAAGTTCTCTTCTTTCTCTTGCTGCAACTAAACTATCAGAGAATATGCCAATCTTTCCCTCTATGACAGCACCGTCTTGTACCGCCTTTTTATACTCGAATGTATCTCTAATGTTAATCTTTTTCTGCATTACCTCCACATTTTGTCTTGCGAGATTTATGGCTTCGGTTTGCACTTTGTTATATTCTTCCATTAGCTCCGTAGCCTTTTGATTTACAGGAGCATAATATTTTTCAAGCATTTTTCCTAAATCAATATTTTCAGGATGATTTCTAGCATCGTCTAAAAGACCATATAAAACTTTTTCAAGCTCATTAACCGTAAGGGCAAGAGCTGCGTATTTATCGCCTTGTTTAACTAAACTCTCTTTTCCTTTTGCTATTTTTTCATTCAAAATATTAAGTTGGTTGTCAATACTTTCTAATTTTTGTTTATCTTCATCAATTTTGAGTAGGATATCTCCATACGCAGAAAACACATTGGATAAAGCTCTGGCTTCTTTGCTATTTGCCACCTTTTTAGTTAATGTAGCCATTTCCTCTTTTTGCGCTTCCAGCTTTTCTAACCTGCTGGTTTCATCATAAAGTTGAGTCATCTCCTCTTTGTACATAATAGCTTTTTGCAACTCATCATTTATGTTCGCCATAGTTATACGAACTTCTTCAAGGTTGGTTTTATTGATGTCAACTAAAGCTTCGTGGTTAGCTATTTCCCCACGGCTCACTGGTTCTAGAACCTCCAATCTATTAACTAAAACACTCTCTTCGGCTAATAATTCATCTAGCATTTCATTTACTTTGTTGGATGTCGCGAACTTTCCTAAACTCTCTGCAACTATAGTCTCTCTAGAAATGGTATCTTGAGCAATTTTTAAACCTTCTGCTCTATCCACTAAAAATAAATCATCAAAGGCTTCCTTCGTTAGAGAAATCTTTTCTGCTAAAAATGCATCAACAGATTCTTTTGTTTGTTCACAAACCGGCTCGCCTTTAGCATTAGTGAGTTTCACTTCCTCCAAAGTTTCACCACTTTCTAGCCTTACTAATTTACGGTACAAATAATATTCTTCATATGCGAGCACAAATCTAAGTTCGACAATCAAAGGTAACTTAAAATTAACTGCATCTTCATTTCCATAAAAAGCAAAAGAAAGCAAGGTCTTTAATGCGTTTTCGTCCCCGCCTTCTACATTGACCAGACCTGCAATTTTGTTACCAAAATCATAAAATCCGCTCTCGTCTGTTATTCCTCTAAATTTTAAATTGATGAGTTTCATAGTCCCTCCAAACTCACTGTGCGCTTTCCCCACAAATTTTTAATACATCTTTTTTGTCAGTTTTTAATAAAGTGGCTAGTCCCTATTCCCTTTCCTTTTTCGCACCCTAATTTCTTCATTTTTTAGTTTTCATGAGTGCTAGCAAATGCAAATGTTTTGTGTTATATTAGGTAGTACACCGCTTTTGAAAAGCACTAGGTAAAGGACACAAGTTGCCATTATATATTTATAATTATATTTAATTATACAACCTAAAGCGCGCATTTGCAACATATAACTATTTTAAGATTTAAATAAAATGCGCAGGCGCGAAAGAATAGCGCACAACTTGAAACATAAGCATAGTCAAGATGTAGCAAGTTCTAATAACCTAACTTTTGGAAGATGTTACATAATCTACAACTACCAACTTAGAGCAAAATGCGGATAACGATAATTAGTAAAAGCTGCTTAGTTAACGACAAGAAAAACGGTATAAAATGCAACGATATATTCATTAACTAAATAGGCTAAGCAAAGAGGAAATATATGCGATTTTGTAATCTCTCAAGGGAATATTTAAAAGAAGGGTACACCCAAGTAGATAATGTCTTTTTACTAGAATATCTGCCTGAAGCAGACCCTATATACGTGAAAGTATATATGTATGGGCTGTTCCTTGCTAATTCTGCAGCGGATTTTGATAATAATGTAAACACCATGTCTGTTGCCCTTCGCATCGACGAAGAAAAGATAATTGAAGCATTTACTTACTGGGAAAACAAGGGAATTGTAACAATACAAGACAAAAATCCCCCTTATGAAATACTATACAACTCCGTAAAAATGCCGCTAACCAAATCTACTCGTTATGAAGTTAGAGAATTTGAAGCATTTACAACTGAAATATACAGAATATGGCCAAATATTAATTTCTCAGCTAATAATTTAGAACAGCTTTTCGAATTCATAACAAGTAAAAAAATAGAACCCGCTGCCGTTATATTAATTATGAATTACTATGAAAATCAAAAAGGCAAGCTGAATTTCAGTGGAGTTTTAGCAATGGCGCAACACTTTGTTTCACAAGGACTTTTAACAACTGCTGCCCTATCTGCGCACTTAGATCAGTTAGAGGCAAAGGTGGATGTGGTAGAAGATATATTTAAGCCTTTTTCCAAAAACAAAAGTTCAGATTACGAAAATCGTGAACTTTTCTTGAGATGGACTGATAATTATGGCTTCCCAGTGGAGTCATTAGAGATTGTCAGAGACGAATGTAAGCGCAAAGGTGGTAAAACAAGATTCATTGATTTAATAGAAGAACTATATGAAGCAAAAGCAATCTCTCCAGTAGATGTACAGCACTATATTTCAACTGAAAACGAAAAAATAGCACTGGCGAAGAAAATAAATGAAATACTCTCTGTTTTCGTTAGATGGGAAAATACCGTTAGATTCTACATTAACCCCTGGTTAAATTTAGGTTTTGATGCAGAAGCGATTGAATTAATTGCTCAATTTTGTCTTACAAGAAGTATAAGGGACTTAAACAGGATGGATGAACTTGTAAGACGCTTCCACCAAAAAGGTCTTCTTACAAAGGAAATAATTGCCGATTATATGCTAAGAGAAAAACAAAGAGACGACCGCATCCTGGAAATATTATCAGTAACAAGCGGTGGAGAAATAACGTCTTTCATAAGCAAATCTGACCGTGATTTATATCGCACATTTATCAATTGGGGATTTGACCATGACGCTATTTTAGCAGCAGCTCAATTTGCAGTTGGAACTGCCTTCCCTATGTCATACTTGAGTAATCGGCTAGCTGTGCTAAAAGAAAAAGGCATTTTCACTCCCGAAGGAGTGACTGCATTTTTATCTGAGAAAACCAGTACCAAACAAAAAGGCACTAGTTATAACGACGATGTGTTAGGTGGACTAACTAAAGAGCAAATCCAATCAACATTAATTGATTTAGAAAACCTAGATATCGACAAGTTTGATGTGTAATTGTAGGAGACAAAATGAACAACTTTGAAAAGCAAGCATTACGCAAAATTACATCAAGAAAAACCAAATCTGAGCTTATAGCATCTGGTAATTTAGCCAAGCTTAGAGAAAATAAAAAGTTCTTCGATTTAGAATCTCAACATATTGCTTTGTCTATCAAAGCCGCAAAAGAGGCTCCTGAATCGGAGTTTAAGGCTACCTTATTAAGCGAATTGCAGAAAATTGACAACGATATGGAAGCCTTATTGAACGAGCTTGGATTTACTAAAAATGATATTAAGACTAAAGTTTATTGCCCTGTCTGTAATGACTCTGGTTATATAAATGGTGAGAGATGCAGATGCTTAATAGATGAAATTAATACTGTTAGCAAAGAGGCGACTAAAACTTCCCTTACAGATATTAGCTCATTTAAAAAAATTGATGTTAAAAGCCTCCCGAAAGCAAACGCACCCACTCTATCAGCTGCTTATAAAATTCTCGATAAAGTTGTTATAAACTACCCAAATATCAAAACTAGAATCTTAACAATTACCGGACCTGTAGGTTGTGGCAAAACTTTTGCAGTATCTGTTGCCTCAAATGCTTTTGCTAAAAATGGTACATCCACTTTGATTATATCTTCTAGTGATATTTTTTCCATTTTTAAGACATATCATTTTGCTTTTGACATGGATGAAAAGGAAGACATCTTTGAAGAAATACTTAACTGCGATGTTTTAATCATAGATGACTTAGGCTCGGAGGGAAGTGTGCCTGATTTTTTAATTCCCTATTTAACATATATTATTGATAAGAGATCTAATTTATTAACCATCATCACTACAAATTACAATATGGAAGATATCGCCGACCATTACGGCAAGCGTTTGCAGAGTCGTTTATGTAATGTCCAAAACACTATTACAATAGCATTAGAGGGTGACGACCTCCGCCTCCATCGAAATAAATAATTTATAGCCTTTTTTAGTTTGCCGAGTCAAAACACAAACTATTATATTTCATAACCACATCATGAGGAAAAGCCAAGTTGCACTGAGTTTGAGAAATCTTTGTGCTTGCGCACCTTACCGTTACACTTACTATCATAACTAACATTAAACGATTTCCCGCCCCACTTGTCTTGTAACACACGAACCTAATATAACATTTGGCTAGCGACTAACCATTCCGATTGATAACGAGCGACGAGCGATTTTCCACCCTACTTATCATGCAGCATGCGAGGGTCTATTTACTGTTGCACTTACTATGGCAACTAACTTTAAACCGCTATATCACACCTTTTTCCATTTAGGGGTTGACTATGCTTCTTTTATACATTAATATATAAGTACATGTGCGTGCGCGCACATTACATGTTAACATAGTAAAATGTAATACAATTATCTGGAGGGATATTATGGCAACGAAAACAACACCTGAACTTCAATACGAAATTGTTAACGCTTGTGGTATTTTAAGCACTTCCAATAGAGGCTGGACAAAAGAATTAAATCTTATCAGCTGGAATGGAAGACCTGCAAAGTACGACATTAGAGAATGGTCACCAGATCATGACAGAATGGGCAAAGGCGTAACTTTAACAGACGAAGAAGCCGCAGAACTAAAGGTTATCTTAAACAAACAAAAAGATCTGTAAGATAAATTAGTTCTCAAAAGCATTTTTAGGTTTATTTTAGATTGAATCGCACATTCTAATGGCAACTAAATAGTGCCGTTACGATATGTGCTTTTTAATACATCAAACGAAAACGATACAGGGAGATTCTCTCTCTGTGCGGTTTTGTGTTTAGAAGGAGAGGGAAAAACATGAGTAAACAAGTAAAAACAAATTGGTTTAAAGATGCATTTATTTATCAAATTTATCCAAGAAGCTTTTGTGACAGCGATGGCGACGGCATAGGTGATTTACGTGGTATTATCTCTAAATTAGACTACCTTCAAGACTTGGGAGTAGATGCTGTATGGCTATCCCCTATTTATAAGTCCCCTAACCATGATAACGGTTATGACATATCTGATTATAGAGATATTATGGATGAATTTGGCACCCTTGATGATTGGAAAGAAATGATTGATGGTATGCATAAAAGAGGAATTCGCCTAGTTATGGATCTAGTTGTTAATCACACTTCTAGTGATCACAAATGGTTCCAGGAAAGCTTAAAAGGCCCTGATAATCCATATAGCGATTACTATATATGGGCAGATGGTAAAGGAAAAAATGGGAAAAAACCACCAAACAATTGGTCTTCTAGATTCGGTGGCACCGCTTGGGAATATGATGAAGGAAGAAAACAATGGTATTTACATCTTTTCGTCAAACAACAACCAGATTTAAACTGGGAAAATCCCAAAGTTAGACAAGAAGTTATTGATATTTGTAACTATTGGTTTGACCTTGGTGTTGATGGTTTTAGATGTGATGTCATTACTTACATTAGTAAAGTACCAGGCTTCCCCGACGGTAAATGGAACCCTGTCGCTAGAGGAGATGAAATGTTTACTCATGGACCTAGAATCCACGAGTTTTTAAATGAGATAAATGAAAAGTCATGGTCTTTATATGACACCATGATAGTTGGTGAAGCAGCAGGCGTTACTGTCGAAAATGCAATTTTATATACCGACCCTGCTAGAAAAGAAATGGATTGTGTCCTCCAGTTTGAACACTTCGAAACGTGTTTTTGGAACCATGTAATTCCATTGAAATTCAACCTTCCTAAGTTTAAAAAAGCTTTAAGCCGTTGGCAATATGGATTACAACAAAGGGGATGGAATGCTCTATATCTTGAAAACCATGACCAGCCTAGGAGCGTTAGTTTGTATACTCCTAATCATGGAGAAAATAGAGAATATGCAGCTAAAATGTTGGCTACAGCTATATTTATGCTACAAGGAACTCCATTTTTATACCAAGGTCAAGAAATAGGAATGACCAACTACCCACTCAAAAAATATTCAGACTGCAAAGACGTTGTGGTTGATCAAGTTAGATCTGTTCTAAAACCTTTTGATAAACTCTTTGAAGGAATAGCAATTAAAATTCTTAATAAAAGAGCAAGAGACCATTCAAGAACACCTATGCAATGGGATAATTCTTTAAATGCTGGCTTCTCCACAGGAAATCCATGGTACACTGTAAACCCTAACTATACCGAAATCAATGTAAAGGCAGCAAAAGAAGATCCTAATTCCATCTTGAATTTTTATAAAAAACTTATTGCTTTTAGAAAAGGAAATGACATAATAATTAATGGAACATACAAAGAGTATGACTCCAGTAACAAGGATATATATTGCTACGAACGAGCATACAATGGCGAAAAATTATTAGTTATTTGTAACTTCAAAAATAAAGAAGTAAACTTTAAAGTACCTGCCGATGCTATATCCTTATCTTCTGAACTTATGTTACATAACTATGGGTATGATAGGCCAGTATTACAAGATACGGTTCTACGCCCATACGAAGCTTTAGTCTACAAGATAATATAATCTTTACCATTTAGTATATGCTTTGCGATACAATAACAAAATGGTTAATAACGGAAACAAGGAGTAATTATGGCTCGTAAGAAAATCAAAAAGAATGCAGTGATACGTGACAATGGGTATGATCCTTATGTACCATCAGATATAAAGGCTGGTATGCGTAAAAAAAGAGAACCTACCCCTATTAAGCCTATCATCGATTATATCCCAACCAAAAAATGGGTTTTGTACCTATTAGTCACATTAATTCCAGTTATTAATTTCTGTGCACTCATTGCATGGGCTAGTAATAAAAATGTTTCCGTAAATCCTAACATAAAAACTTATGCTAAAGCTGCGCTAATAACAACTTTAATTGTATATATATTAGCAGCTGCCCTTGTTATTATATTTAAGTTTGCTCTACACTTATTTTAATTTTCACATAAGATGATATTACGACATATGCCACGGAAATTCCGTGGCATATTTATTTTAAACTTACGTAATGCTTATTTTACTATTAGATATATCAATCACTCTTCATCATCTAGTATACAATTTACAACTGGCAGTAAGGTTTGTCTTACCAATAGTACTAGGTCGTTACTCCTCGTCATCTAGCATGCAGTATTTCAAAACTGCTTTTTGAGCATGAAGTCTATTTTCTGCTTGTTCAAAAATTGAATGTGCGTGAGCTTCAAACACTTCAGTGGTAATCTCTTCTTCCCTATGTGCAGGAAGACAGTGTAAAACAATTGCATCACTTTTTGCTGCTTTCATAACCTCTGTGTTTACTTGGTATCCTTTAAATGCAAGCGCTCTTTTTGCAGCTTCGCCTTCCTGTCCCATCGAGGCCCATACATCTGTATATACAACATCTGCATCCTTTACAGCATCCATAATATTGGTGGTGCATAAGAACTTCTTCCCTTTGGCTAACTTCATAATATCGGCATCCGGTTCATAACCTTTGGGGCACGCAATAGCTACTTCCATACCAACCTTGAGACAGCCTACTATTAAAGAGTTTGCCATATTGTTGCCGTCTCCAATATAACAAATCTTAAGGCCTTCTAATTTGCCCTTAAACTCTCTGATGGTCATTAAATCTGCAAGAACTTGACAAGGATGAGCATAATCGGTAAGTCCATTAATCACTGGAATTGAACCAAATTGGGCTAACTTTTCTACCGTTTCTTGTTTAAAAGTTCTTATCATTATGCAGTCGAGATATCTAGATAAAACTCTAGCAGTATCTTCTATCGGCTCTCCCCTACCTATTTGCAAATCTCTAGAACTTAAAAATAATGCATGCCCACCAAGCTCATACATAGCAACTTCAAAAGACACTCTTGTCCTTGTTGATGACTTTTCAAATATCATACCTAAGGTCTTGCCTTTTAGTTTGTCGTCTTCTTTAACCCTCTCCTTTCTCATAAACTTTAATTGATCGGCAGAGTTAAGAATTGTAAAAATTTCTTTTTTGGATAAATCACCTAATTTAAGTAAATGTCTCATTTTTCTCTTGTTATAATGTTGTTTGAATTTAATCAGTAAATGATTAGCAACATTAGTTGTATATATTAATTTTAGATCCGTCCCTATTTTTTCACTAGGGGGAAAAGCGTGAAAATCCTAAAGATGGTATACATAGTTAACTCCTCTTAACCATGTATTGCAAAAACTATCTAATTTATTTTTTATTTTCATCCTCTACAGCTGCACACTCTAGGATTATATCTATAGCTCTCAGTAACTCTGTTCTTCCTATGTTTAATGCGGGAAGCAATCTAATCTTACTCTTTGCTTTTAACACTAAAACACCTTTTTCTAAGCAGTCTTTAACAATATCGTCTGCTTTTCTTTCCGTTTCTATACCTATCATCAAACCCTTTCCGGTAATGGTTTTTATTCCCTTTTTCCCTTTTAGTGTTTCAAATATATATTCGGATTTTTGTTTTACACTCTCTAGTAGTCCATCGTTAATTCTACTTAGTATGCTATATGCCCCAGCAGTGGCAATTGGATTGCCTCCAAATGTAGAACCATGAGTTCCTTTGGTTAGTACATTTTCTGCTTTTTCTCCCATCATAGTTACACCAAGTGGTAGCCCGCCGCCTATGCCCTTTGCTGTTGTTACGATATCAGGCGTTATACCATATCCCATGTAGCTATATAGTTCTCCCGTCCTTCCGTTACCTGTTTGCACTTCGTCAACCGCTATTAACATATCATTATCGTGAGCAATTTTTTCTATGCCTTTAACATACTCATGCGATAATGGATTTACCCCGCCTTCTCCCTGTATCGTTTCAAATAATATTCCTGCAGGGGAATGTTCTTTAACAGCTTGTTCAAGCTCCTCTAGATTATTTGCTTCTACAGCAATAAACCCTGGAGTTAATGGTAAAAAGTTTTTATGAAATTCCTCTTGGGCGGTAGCTGCAAGTGTTGCTAACGTTCTTCCGTGAAAACTGTTTTTAAGTGTTATTATATTGAATTTCCCACTTTTTTTATCTTCTTGATATTTCCTTATTACCTTAATCGCACACTCATTTGCTTCTGCACCAGAATTTGAAAAGAATACCTTTTTCATACCAGTTTTTTCGCACAGTAGCTCGGCCAATTTAACACATGGTTCTGTGTAATATAAATTAGATGTATGCTGATATTTATTTAGTTGTTCAATAACTGCTTCCTTCCAAATTTCATCTTGAAGACCAAAAATATTAACTGCGATTCCTGCGCCCATATCAATATATGATTTTCCGTCTTCATCATAAAGAACAGAGCCTTTACCATATTTAATTGCTACTGGAAATCGTGCATAAGTTCCTGCTATAAATTGTGCATCTTTTTCTTTAATACCTTTCATTTTCTCGTCCTTTTATTTTATTTAAAGTTTTTAGCTTACAAACATTGTGCCAATACCTTCATCTGTTAACATCTCAATCAATATGGAGTGTTGTATTCTTCCATCAAGTATGAAGACTCTCTTTACACCTCTTCTAATGGCTTCCCTACAACATTCTATCTTAGGTATCATTCCTCCAGAAACGATTCCTTCTTTAATAAGCGCAGGTATTTCACTAACAACTACTTTTGAAATTAATGTAGATGGGTCATCTTTATCTCTCATAAGTCCAGCGATATCTGTCATTGAAATCATTATTTCAGCTCCTAGAGCTCCGGCTATTTTCGCTGCAGCATCATCTGCATTTACGTTATAAGTGTTACCATGTTTATCACCTGCAATGGTAGAGATTATGGGGATATACCCTTTTTCTAAAATATCATTTATAAGCTCTATGTTAACCCTAGTAATTTCACCGACAAACCCCAGTTTTTTATCCTTAATTTTAGCTTCGATAGTAAGTCCGTCCAACCCACAAATTCCAACTGCTTGTGCACCATTTTTCTGAACTAAATTGACTAGTGACTTGTTGATTTTCCCAGCTAAAACCATTTGCACAACATCAACAGTTTCCTTATCAGTTACTCTAAATCCATTTAAAAACTCTGTCTTTTTCCCAAGTTTTGTTAATGTCTCAGTAATTTCAGGGCCACCGCCATGCACTAAAACAACTCTAACACCTATAAGGGAAAGTAGTATCACATCTCCAATCACAGATTCTTGTAACTTATCGTTAAGCATGGCGCTTCCGCCGTATTTTATGACAACTATCTTATCTTTATACGATTGTATATATGGAAGTGCGCTAACTAACACCTTTGCTCTTATTGCATTACTTATAACAGTTTCTTCATTTTTCATGTTTTTCTCGCATAATAATGTTGTTTGAATTTAACCAATATAACGGTTAGCAACATCACTTTGTATATTTTATTCTATGTTTGATTAATATATAGTAGGCTCCTATCTATCAATTTTGTATTTAGTTATCTTCTTATATTTTATGTTCTATAGTCACCATTAATTTTTACATAATCATACGTTAAGTCACATCCCCAAGCAGTAGCCATGCCTTTGCCTTCATTTAAATTAATTAGCACATCAATATCAGGTGCAGATAAAACTTCCTTTGCTATACGCTCTGAAAAATCTATTCCAAAACTACCTTCACAAACATCAATTTTACCCATTGCTGACTGGAATGTAACATCTACTTTATCTGCACTCCCTTTCATGCCACTATAACCAATAGCACATAAAATTCTACCCCAATTAGCATCCGCTCCGAACATCGCAGCTTTTACTAAAGAGGAATTAACAACTGATTTGGCAACGATTTGCGCATCTTCATTATTTACAGCTCCGCTTACATGAACTCTCATAAGCTTAGTTGCGCCTTCTCCATCTTTTGCTATCATTTCACAAAGCGTGGAGTTTACAACATTCAATGCTTTTACAAAAATTTTATAATCGGAATTCTTTTCTTTAATGATTTGGTTCCCTGATTGACCATTTGCTATTATAGACACCATGTCATTTGTGGAGGTATCTCCATCTACACTTACCATATTGTATGTGCATTTTACATCTTCTTTCAACGCTTCCTTTAACATGTCTTGAGAGATGTTTACATCGGTTGTTAAAAACACTAGCATAGTTGCCATATTGGGATTTATCATACCTGAACCTTTAGCTATACCGCCTATAACGCACTCCTTATCTCCTAACATAAAAGTGACAGCAACTTCTTTCATTTTGGTATCTGTAGTCATTATACCCTCTGCTGCAACACTGCTTTTCTCGTAGCCAAGTCCATTCACTAGTCGTGGAATTCCTTCTTCAAATGGTTCAATATTGAGAGTTTGGCCTATAACGCCGGTCGATGCAATTATAATATCTTTTTCACTGATGTTTAATTCTTTTGCAAGGATAGAGCAGGTTTTTTCAGCAATCTCTACACCGTTTGCATTACAAGTATTAGCATTTCCACTATTACATATCATGGCTTGAGCATAACCATCTTTTATGTTGTTTTGCGTTACATATATAGGAGCACCTTTAACTAAATTCAAGGTATATACAGCAGCAGCTGTACCTTTAACTTCGCTGTATATTAGCGTTAAATCTCTTTTGTTGCGGTTTTTTCTAATACCACAATGAACTGCATTAGCTTTAAATCCTTTAGGAGCACAAACGCCACCATCTATTTTCTTTATTAATTTTGTCATATTTCCCTCTTTTTCTGTTATCTGTTTTTTATTCGTAAGTTATTTAAGTTATTATATTATAGGTTTAATCCATATGTTTCATTTTCACCAGTAATTAGGTTCATACACTGAACTGCAGCGCCAGAAGCTCCTTTGCCAAGATTATCAAATCTTGCAGCTAGCAGTATTCTTTCCTCATTTCCATATGCAGATATTTGCATTGTGTCTTTTCCAGACATGCCTGCAGCTGATAGGAAACCATCTTCTGATAGATTATCAACATATTTAACTATTGGTCCATTATACATATCTGCGTATAACGCCTTAACCGTATCAAGATTATTGCCTTTTGTAAGAGACGCTACGGTAAGTGGAATAGTTACAAGCATACCACTATAGAAGTTAGAAACAACTGGCACAAATAAAGGCTTATTATTGAGTTTAGCTATTGTTTGCATCTCTCTTAAGTGCTTATGGTTTTGCGTTAATCCATATACTCTTGGAGCTAAATATATTGGGTTTTCTTGCTCTTCTACATAATCCCCTATCATTTTTTTACCGCCGCCACTATAACCAGTCAATGAATTACAATAAACTATCGTATCTTTAGGTAAAATCCCATTTTCCACGAGTGGATATATAAGTGCTAAAAAGCCACTCGCATGACAGCCTGGCACACTAATTCTACTACTCAAAGTCACCTTTGCTCTTATGTACGGTGAAAGTTCTGGAAAACCATATTGCCAATCGGGATTGGTTCTATGCGCCGTTGATGTATCAATGACCTTTACTTTAGGGTTGTCAATGAGGGCTACACTCTCTATCGCTGCAACATCAGGTAAACACATTAGAACAATATCTGATTCATTCATTATTGCCTTCTTAATCATTGGGTCTTTTTTGTCTTTTTCTGGAATGGTTAAAAACTCAAGGTGATCCATAGTTTTTATTCTGTCATAAATGCTAAGACCTGTTGTTCCATATTGACCATCTATAAATACTTTCTTTTTCATTTTTCTCCTTCTTCCTAATCTTGCTAATTTCTTTTTAATTTGTTTATTAATCTAACCTTTTTCTATTTCAGTTTTGACTATCTGCAAACACTTCTTTTCTCGCTATTTTTTATTTACTAACCTATCTTTCCTATTACTCTTTTTTATTGACTCTCAGCTTGTTTTTTCTATTACTGTTTTCTTTACAAATAATTCTTTTTAATTTTGCTATTATTATCTACTAACTAAAATTCTTTATTACTGCTTTTAACCATCTACAAATATTTATTTTTTAATCTCACTATTATTAACCTAATTTTTCTATTACGGCTTTCATATCTAAGTCAGCTCTTTTTAGCTGTTCTAGTATGCTAGCTGGAGAGGGTCCACCTTGTGAACTTCTATTGTTTACACAAGTTTCTATATCGATGGCATCTAATAAGTCAGCTTCAAATACACTCGAATATTTTTTATATTCTTCTATTGTCAGTTCGCTTAATTTTTTACCCTTTTCAATTGCCGTTGCCACAATTTCACCTGTAATTTTATATGCATCTCTAAAAGGTACACCTTTTTTAGTTAGATAGTCTGCTAAATCGGTAGCGTTTATATATCCACCTTCTGCACTTTTACGCATAGCATCTTTATTGATAGCCATTTCTGCTAGCATAGGTGCTAGTAGATTTAAACAGTCCTTCACCGTGTCTATTGTGTCAAATAAACTTTCCTTATCTTCCTGCATATCTTTATTATATGCAAGGGGTAGCGCTTTCATAACAGTAAATAGTGCTATCATATTGCCATATACTCTACCAGTTTTCCCACGTATTAGTTCCGCCATATCTGGATTTTTCTTTTGTGGCATTATACTAGAGCCCGTTGAAAATGCATCTGAAAATTTAACAAAGTTAAACTCATCTGTGGACCAAATAATTAATTCCTCAGCAAACCTTGATAAATGCATCATCAAAATGGAGGAAGAGGCCATAAATTCCAAACAAAAATCCCTATCTGCAACTGCATCCATGCTATTTGCCGCTACGCTCGAAAAACCCAGTAAATCAGCTTCATATACCCTATCTATTGGATAAGTAGTTCCAGCAAGTGCACAACTGCCAATTGGAGAAACTGAAGTTCTAATATAACAATCTGCAAGCCTATCTGCATCTCTTAAAAGCATAAATACGTAAGCCATAAAATGTTGTGCTAAAGTGACAGGTTGAGCTTTTTGCAGGTGAGTAAAGCCTGGCATCACTGTGTTGGTGTTTTCTTCAGCTTTCGTTTTTAACACATCTACTACGGTAAAAATATTAGTAATTATTTCATATATCTCTTTTTTTAGATATGTTCTCATATCAAGGGCAACTTGATCATTTCTAGAACGCGCTGTATGTAACATCTTGCCTGCATCCCCTATTCTCTTTGTTAGTTCTTGTTCCACAAATGTATGAATATCCTCAGCAGTTTCATCAATTGCTAGTTTTTCACTTATGATATCCTCATATATCTGTTTTAAACCTTCGATTATTTGGTTTGCAGATTTAGAGTCAATAATACCTTGCTTTTTTAACATTTCGGCGTGTGCAATCGACCCCATGATATCTTCTTTAAACATGCGTCCATCCACACCAATTGATGAATTAAATTTGTCAGCTAACGGACTTCCCTCTCCATCCATTCTGCCTTTCCATAATTTTGCCATCTTCTTCCCTCGTATAATAATGCTGTTAGAATTTACCAATAAAATGGCTACTGCATTACTTTTAATTTCCTTTGTATTCGACTATATAGTTTAGTTAGTCCTGTCCTAGTATCTGTAACTTGTCCGTCTTAATTTTAATACTTTTATGTGTTTTTATAAATTGGATAATGTGCCTATTTAAAGCACATCATTCCTTTTTATATTATTGTTTTGAATTACTACTAACTATTTGAGTCCTTTTTTCTTAAGTTCTGCATCGAGCTTAGCTTTGACTTTGATTGGCAGTCCGAATAAGTTGATAAAGCCCTCTGCATCTTTTTGGTTATAGTCTTCACCTTCATCAAATGTTGCTATCTTTTCAGAATATAGAGAATAATCACTCCACACACCAGCTTTGATGATATTTCCTTTATATAACTTTAGCTTTACTTTACCAGTAACGGTCTCTTGTGTCTTTTTAACAAACGCATCCAAAGCTTCTTTAAGAGGTGTATACCATTGACCATTGTACACAAGTTGTCCATACGTAATTGATAACTCTTCTTTCTTATGTGCAACCATTTTGTCTAAGCAAACTGTTTCAAGATATTTGTGTGCAAAATATAAAATAGTCCCACCTGGAGTTTCATAAACTCCTCTACATTTCATACCAACAAGCCTATTTTCCACTATATCAAGTAGACCTATACCGTTTTCCCCACCAAGCTTATTGAGCTCTAAAATAATCTCTTTAGCTGTCATCTTTTTTCCATCTAAACTGACAGGATATCCTTGTACAAACTCCAGTTCAATATAAGTGGGTTCATCTTTAGCCATTTCTGGCGAAACTCCCATCTCTAGGAATCCTTTTTTGTTATATAGGGGCTCATTACCAGTATCTTCTAAATCCAAACCTTCATGCGAAAGATGCCATAAGTTTTTGTCTTTTGAGTAGTTAGTTTCTCTACTGATTTTTAATGGCACATTATGCGCTTCTGCATAATCAATTTCTTCCTCACGGGATTTAATTGACCATTCTCTCCAAGGTGCTATGATTTTCATATCTGGAGCAAAATGTTTGATGGTAAGTTCAAATCTAACCTGGTCATTACCTTTACCCGTACACCCATGACAAATTGCATCAGCCTTCTCTTTAAGTGCGATTTCAACTAGCCTTTTGGCAATAACTGGTCTTGCATAAGAGGTTCCTAAAAGATATTCTTCATACTTTGCGCCAGCTTGCATACCAGGGATAATAAAATCATCTACAAATTCATCTGTTAAATCCTCAATGTATATCTTGGATGCACCTGTTTTAATTGCCTTTTCCTCTAATCCTTCTAGTTCATCTGCCTGACCAACATTACCGGCGACGGCTATAACTTCACAATTATCATAATTTTCTTTTAGCCAGGGAATAATAATTGATGTATCTAACCCGCCTGAATATGCTAGTACTACTTTTTTGATTTTTGATTTGTCCATTTTTTCCTCCAATTATTTATGTCTTTAGCTTTATTTGTGATGTAAAACTATAATTTATTCACTTATCCTATTATATACGCAACCGATGTATAAAACAAGTAAATTTATGCATTATTATTGCATAATTTTATATATTTATGCGACATTTTGAATAATTTCTGTTTTTAATAAGTATTTATTCGTTTTTTTGCAATCTTTACTTTAAACAGGACTTATGCTACTATCTGTTTATATGGCGCGCGTGCGTAGGAAGGATATATTTTCACAAATTTTGCATAATTTGTCTAGTGATTAGGCGGTGAATAATATGCATTTATATAACGAGTGAGCGTACTTTGCAATATATCTACCAAAAAATATCATATTGACAAGGAATTTATTTTATGGATACTACTGAAAATGTCATAGTTGAAGCCCCAATGCCCCAAAAAAATGAAAGTGCTAACAAACTCACTTGGAAAGATCAGTTCGGTTATACACTTGGCGATTTAGGTTGCGTTTTAGTTTTTGGACTAGCGGGATCATTGCTCCAAAAATTTTATACAGACGTTCTGCATCTTCCCATACCTCAGATAACTATACTGTTTTTGATAGCGAGAATTTGGGATGGTATAAACGACCCGCTTTGGGGAAAAATAGTAGATATGGTACCACCTGGTAAACATGGACGTTATAGACCTTGGATTAGAACCATGGCTATCCCGATGGGTATCATAACACTACTTATGTTTATGAGATATCCAGGCATGTCTCTTGGTGGAAAGCTTGCTTACGCATATGTAACATACATATTATGGGACATGGTATACACTACAATTAATATCCCTTATGGTTCACTTGCCTCCGTTATAACTACAGATGAAAAAGCAAGATCTACCCTATCTATACTTCGTTCCATTGGTTCGGGTATTGGCGGCGTCGGTTCGCTCATTTTATCAGGTCTTTGTTTTGACAAGGTTTTAAACGATAGAGGAGAAGTAGTTCCCGTTATGAATTGGGAAAAATTAATTATCGGCGTTGCAATTTTATGTGGACTTTGTATTATATGTTTATTTGGATGTTTTTATTTAACGAAAGAAAGAGTCCCAGCACCTAAAATTAAATCTGAAAAACGCCCTAAGGCTGAATTTACAAAAGTAATTATTAGCCTAATAAAAAGCCGACCATTTCTTTCTTTATGTCTAGCTTCTATGTTTTTAATCACAGCTCAAATGTTTGGACAGTCCTACGGGCTATACTTAATGGCTGACTATTTTTTAAAACCCGAAATGAATATCGTAGTAACAATCACACAATATGTTCCAATGGTAGTTATTATCTTTTTCTCTAATAAAATTGCAGCTAAGTTTGGGAAAAAAGAATCTTGTGGCATTGGCATGCTCATTACAGGACTTGCGTATCTAGTCCTATTTTTAATAAAGACAAACAATGTTTGGGTATATTTAGCTATTAGTGTCATTGCAGGTATAGGTTCTAGCATGTTCATACTACAAATATGGTCCTTTGTTAACGATGTAATTGACTATCAATATGTCAAAACTAATAAAAGAGAAGAAACTGCAACTTACTCAGTATTTTCTTTCACAAGGAAGATGGGTCAAACTATAGCCGGAGTTTTATCGACACAAGCACTCGGTTGGGCTCTATATGACGGCGAAAGTGTTACTGGTCAATCAGAATACACTCAAAGCCAATTATATTTATGGGCAACTTTAATTCCAGCAATCTTTTATCTATTAATTGGACTCATACTGCTATTTTGGTATCCAATCAATAAAAATCGTATGCAGCAACTCCAGATTGACAAAGCTAAACTATATGCAAAAGAAGGAATTGATATAGATGGTATTGATGCCATTGTGGCTGAAGATTCCGTGGCCATAAAGGAAGAAAGCCTAGAATCAAATCAATTTGAAGAAAATACCGAATCAGAAGATAACTAGTCAGATCAAATATAAAGCTACTATTTGATAAGCATACAAAACAATGCTTATTAAAATAAATCAATTGAAGAAAATCTAGAATCAAAAGATAACGAGTCAAAGGAGTTTTAGGACTGCTATCTTGACAAGTATTTAGACAAAACAACTTTCATTAAAACCGCTTAATTTGGCTTAAAACCATTCATTTGATGCGGTAAAAATGAAAATAATAATACGAAAAACGAGGTGAAGTATGAAACAAAATCGAATTATTGAAAAAGGAAAACTTTTAAACAGTGATGGCGATTTAGCCCAGAAAGGCTACGCCACCAACTATGTATTAGAATACGATAGAAACGACATTAAAGCTCCAAAATGGAGAATTAAAGAATGGGATTACTACTATATAGGAAATGACTCATATGGCCTTGCCCTAACCATTTCAGACGTTGGACTACTTGGTACAGTAACTTTATCAATTATTGACTTAGAAAACGCTAAAGAAATTGCTAAAAACGGCGTTGCCCTTTTCCCAATGGGTAAGTTTAATATGCCTTCTTCACCAGAAATTGGCAGTATATCCCAAAAAGCTGGAAAAATAGAAATGTCATTTGAAAACGACGGAAAAGTTCGTCGCATCACAGGATTTTTCCCTAAAGTTGGAAAACAAAAAGAAGATGTTAAAATCGACATTACTCTAGATCAAGCACCAAAAGAATACATGTTTATAGCTACTCCATTCAACAAACCTAAACACTTTTATTACAATGCAAAAATTAATTGCTTAAGAGCTAATGGTGGATTTACTTGGGGAGATAAGTTCTACCCCTTTGAAAACGCTCCTGGTGTTCTAGATTGGGGAAGAGGTGTGTGGACATATGAAAACACTTGGTACTGGGGTAGCATGCAAACGTGGCTACCGGATGGAAAACCTTTTGGGTTCAATATTGGATATGGATTTGGAGATACATCTGCTGCAACTGAAAACGTAATATTCTACGATGGAAAAATTCACAAACTAGAACATGTGAAATTTAATATCCCCGGTGAAGATGAAGGAAAAGATGATTATTTAAAACCTTGGACATTTACATCTTCCGACGGCAGACTCGAGATGGACTTTGAACCAGTGTTTGATAGAAACTCTGAAATCAGAGTTGGTCCTCTTGCCATGATGCCTCATCAAGTATTTGGAAAGTTTTCAGGCACAGCAATCTTAGATGACGGTACAAAAATTCAATTCAAAGATGTTATGGGCTTTGCGGAAAAAGTACATAACAAATGGTAATAAAATAATAATTATTCCTAATTTAGATCAAAACAAAAAGGCTCTTGCAAAACGCAGAGCCTTTTATTATATCTTTATAATTTGGTAGCCCTGGCTACATATTTTGCCTTAAAACATTATTTTTAGTCTCCAGGTTCTTTCGCTATCTCGGCTTCCACCCCATCTGATAGTGACTTCAAACCACTAAGTTTACGCTGTATTTTTTCCATACGCTTGTATGTTGAGCCTATAGTATCTGATAGGTTTTCTACCTGTTTTTTACTCTTTGTAGCATCATCTGCAAATTTTGTAAACTCAATACGGAAATCCTCCAACGCCTTTAATATTTCAACGCTGTATTTCTGAACTTGTATCGTCTTAAATCCAATTCTAAAGCTATGTAACATAACTGATATGCTAGATGGCCCTGCTATTATGACAGAGTAGTCTGTTTGTATTGATTGTACTAAGTTTGGAATGCTCATAACTTCGCTATATAAACCCTCGCTAGGTAAAAACATAATTGCAAATGTTGTAGTGTTGGGAGGATTTATATATTTTGTTTGTATGTCTTTTGCCATTTTTTTCACGTCTTTAGCTAGTTCGGCTCTATTATCTTTTATTTTATCTTTATCATATTCTGCTCGTGCATTAAGGAGCTCTGTATACGATGAGGTTGGGAATTTAGAATCTATTGGAAGATATACAATTTCCCCATCGTTTTTACCGGGAAAGCGAATAGCGAAATCAACAGCTCCTGACTTTAGCTTATCCCCACACTTGCTTTGTTTTTCATACTGGTCTGCAGTTAAAATATCTTCTAATATCATTTCGAGCGATTCTTCCCCCCAGTTGCCCTTAGTTTTAGTTCCAACCAGCAACTTATTTAAATCCGTTATTCCTTCCGTCAATTTATTCATCTCACCTATTGATGTAAGTAAATTAACTATTTGTTTTTCAACGGTAGCAAAAGATTCGTCAAATTTCTTATTTACTGTTTCGGTAAGCTTATTATCAACGACTTCTCGCATTTTATCTAACTGTGCTTGGTTTCCCTCTCTAATTTCTTTGAGCTTTTCATTCAGTTCGTCCTGGATGGCTTTCATGCTCTTTACATTGTTATCTTGTAAGCTACTTAGTGAAGTCGACAAATCTTTGTTTGTTTGCTCAAGCCATTTTGCTAGTGTTTCTGTAGAAGACCGAGTACCTGCAGTATACGTATCTTTAATGGAGCGACTCTCAGATTCTAATGCCTTTTTTATATCCTCCGCTCCGTCAGAATCACTAGATAAGTTGCCTTTTTTTAACATAGATACTAAAAAGAATATTGCTCCTAAAGTAAGTAGAGATATAATTAGTGAAATTACTAAAATTGTTGTTTCCATATCCTCTCATATAATAATGCTGTTTGAATTTAACCCATAAAACGGTTAGCAACATTACTTTATATATTTCGTTTTTTGCCTAACTACTATATAATTAGCACTTAGTTTATTAGACTTAAACTTATGATAACGTAAAAATGCGTATTTTTCAATATCTCAAAAAGTCGATGGGACTTTTTTAGGACAACAGGTCGATGGGACTAAATTTTCTTTGAAATCTTCTTATTTTAATACAAGGAAATATCTAGCAGAACTATTTTCAAAACCATCTACGTCAAAATGCCACTAATTTCCATATATCAAGCCTTTTTAACATGACAAAAAGGACCTAGGTTGTTAGCCTAGATCCTTTTTATGATTGTAGGTTGATATAAAATTACTTTATCTTATCAAACTTGTCTGGGTTGTTTCTTACAAGCACATCCATTGCTTCTGTACAAATTCCAATCGCTTCATCAATTATTTCAGGTGTCATAGCATAGCAAATGAAGTGATTGTGGTGGTTAGTTAAGAACACACCTCTCTTAACACACTCTGCTATCCATTCTTGATGTAAACGGAAGTTTTTAAGCTCATCATCTATTCTTAAGTAAAACATTGCTGGATGCCCTGAAGCGATTAGTGGAATATTTCTCGCTTTTGCTGCCTTTTGTAAGCCAGTAATAAGTCTTGTTCCCATTTTTTCAAAATGCGCTACAGCATTTAGTTTTTCCAATTTTTGTAAGCAAGCAAGTCCTGCAGCAAAGGGCACTGCACTTAACCAATAAGATCCAGTATAAGGAACAGTACTAGCTGCGCCCTTTAAAAACGCCTTCCCACAAAGTGCGGATACATTATATCCATTAGCTAATGCTTTACAGAATGTAATTAAGTCAGCTTCAATACCAAAGTAAGTATCCGAACCATGCATATCCATTCTAAAACCACAACGAATGTCATCAAATATCAAGATTATGCCATTTTCTGTACAAATTTTCCTAACTTCTTGCCAATACCCTTCCTTTGGTAGTTCATTATCTGTAAAGTTGCCATGCATATATGGAGTAGCAATTAAACAAGCAATTTTGTCTTTATTTCTTGCAATGACTTCTTTTAGTGCTTCAATATCATTAAATGGGATATATAATCCGTTTTTACAATCTTCCTCTATTGTTCCTGGGGTGTCAGGATGTTGCGTCCAAGGCGCCACACCATGGTAATAACCTTTTAGAAAGATTATCTTTTTTCTACCTGTATAGTAACGAGAAATCATTATAGCAAACGAAGTAACATCGCCACCATTTTTACAGAAGAAAGCCCAATCTTTCTTCACTAGTTGAGTTAAATATTCTGCAAAATCCACTGTTACTGGTGCTGGAAGTGTCATACAATTTCCAAGCTTTGCTTGTGCTTGTGCAGCAGCATCTACATCTGGATCATTATATCCTAGTATGTTTGGTCCGTAAGCGCACATAAAGTCTATGAAGCGGTTTCCATCAACATCCCAAAATTCTGCTCCCTGTCCTTTTGCAGCAAAGAAGGGGAAAGCCGATGAAGGTATCATACATCCTTCTGCAGGACCTAAATGGCCATATACTCCACTCGGGATGACCTTACCCGCCCTTATCATTGTCTCTACATTTTTATTATAAATATATGTCATTTTTGTTCTCCTCCTCTCTCTTATTGTAAGTATTTAGGAACTATGTTAAGTATCTTGTTTACATTATCTAGAAGAAGCATTTGTCCCGCTGTTTCTAAAGTACCTGCGCTAATACAAGACATTGCGTCTATTTGCCCGCTTATGAGCCCCCAGGCAGTGTCTATATCGCCAAAGGTCATAAACGCTCTTGGCTTTGTGGATTTTTCAAGCGTTGCAAAGAGCTGCCCATCTTTTTTTGTTAAGGTAGCATATGCTGCATCTCTGATTGCTACAGAAATTTCGCCATCTTCCAATCTCTTCATTGCAAACCTTGCGATTCTATCGTTATTACCAACCTGGGCAATGCCCTTGACCATTGCATAGAATGATAAAACAGTTGTAACTTTCTTTTTTTCTTCGTTTGCAAATTCCGTCCTTCTTAAGACTTCCGTCATGCCAGCTGTTAAAACATTGAAAGGGCTTGTTGGTTTACCCATAAACTTTAATGCCTTTAGAATTCCTGGTAGCGTTGGTATTGGCATTGCTTTCCCATCTACAACATTGTTAAAGAATTCTGGGCTCTTACATGGCAAAACTATGTCTGCACGCTCATTGTTCTCACGCGGAAAAACCCTTACATTTCCATCTTTGAACTCAATTAGTCCGTCAGGTCCATCATTAACTTTAAACCTAACTACAATATTTTGCTGCTTGGCAATTTCTTTAGCCTCTGGAACCAACTCCACATATTTTTCTAAAGTTCCGATAGCAGCGTATAAATTTACAAAAGCTTTTGTTCTTGCTGACATTTCTTAACCTCCTTACTAGGGACATTTTAATTCCCTCTTTCATAAAAGACTCCTCTTAAAATTAAGGGTCCTCTAATATTAATAATACTCTTTTAAGCGTTACATTTCAATACACAAATATTTTTAGCAACTAAACCGTTGCAGTTATCATAGAAATCCATAAAGAGTTCAATCTTTGCAATTAACATGAGAATTACAAAACCTTTGTATTTTCTTACAAATACTATCTAGAGCTGCACTTGTCCTATAACACTCGAGGGTTAGTAACTAGCAAGGTTAAATTAGGAATACACCAGAAATCTTGTATAACCTGTTAGATTTTGATAGGATTATGCGAACGGTTACTAACCGTTGCACGCATGTTTGTTTAGATTATTTTAAGAGCTTTAATTTAGCATTTAGAAGGTAAAAATTAATAACCTTACTGCAAGAAAAAAGGCTATTAAAAAATCTTAGTTTCTTAATAGCCCTTCGATAATAATTAATATTTTTATTTCCATTTTCTGCCATAATTCTGTACAGTGCGAGGTGGAGCCACTCTTTCCTCAGGTCTGGCTGGGTTAGAAGGAGGCGGTGCATTGCCAGCTGGTATACCATGGATTCCCTTTCTGACAATATTTTGTTTATGGCTTCTGTTATATAGTCTCAAGAACCTTCTCTTACGAATAATCATAACTAGTATGACTACAAACATAACTCCAAGTAATGCGGCGCCACCATAAGCTAAATAAGTTAACATATTGTAGTCAAGTTCTATGCCCGCAATTGAACCATATACTTTTTCATCTTCTGGTCTTACTACAATATTAGCAGTTGTTGCAAGAGCATATGTATCAAGTCTATTAGCACCAAAAGAAACAGTGGTTCCTGTCTTATCAATCATTACACCTTCTACTGGGGTTATCGTGCCATCCGAATGCACTCTATATACAGCAAAGCACTTATAATCTCTATATTCTTCTGGGATAGGTAATGTTACCGTAATATCTCCAGTATCATACTGCGAACCAACACCTTCAAGGCCAACTTGATATAAACTCATAAGAGCTCTAGACTGATTTGCTGGGAGCACATCATATAATGTCTTCTGCACTATTTGATACTTTTCAGTGCTTTGAGCAAATTCAAACACTGCTACTTCAACATCACCTTCGGCAACAAGCTTTTCGCCGTATATCTTTACGCCAGTATCTGCATCTTGTAGTTTTAAGACCTCGCAAATCCTCTTTAACTCCGTTAATTTATTTACTAAGTTGGGGGTAAATACACCCTTTTGATCTACAGACAAGCCCATGTACGCTGCATACACACCACGCACAGTTTCATAGTCTGCTCTTGTAACAACGTTGGTTGCGGGTAATGAAATTGTCAGTTTTTCGATATTACGAACTTGTTGCATAAGCGAGTTTAGTCTTTGATATTCGCTTAATAGTTTTTCATAATATGTGTTATGTGTACCTTCTCTTATCTTTAGTTGTTGCCACTCTGGATATACAGCCAATGGGTCTGGAGAAGTGAAATAATCAATGTACTTTTTCATTTCAGGATAGTCAGAAGCTAACTCAAAGCTTGTTCTAGCATTAATCCCTTCGAGATAGTTTCTATAGTCTTCAACTTGCTTCTCAAGAGTGTACACCCTATCTTTAAGTCGAGAAATGGTTACCCTAAAATACTCACTTCGGGACTCGGTTAATGCATTTGACTGAACTGCACTGTTGTATTGTTGCTCGAAAATATTTAACATTTCAAGATGTTCGTCTTTCAGTTCAATGCTCGTACTTTCGCCACTTACAGTTAGAGGGAATATTGTCATATAGAACTTTAATTCTGCCTTATTACCAGCCTTATCAGCTACTACAATATGCACTAGTCCGTTGTTACTATTATCAACAGTATTTGTAGCAATTATCATACCGTTTGATAATGGGAAGTTATTATACCTTGCATAGTCAAGATTGTCTTCAGTATATGTAATTACTTGGTCTATGTAATAGATATTTGGGTCCGGTCCTGAAGAATTAACAATGATCCCCGAATGAATCACTGGGGGCACAGAGTCTATATTTACCAAAAATTCTTTTGTAACTTTTAACCCAGCTTGATTTTCTGCTTCAACGACAACTCTAGATATTAAGTTGAAGCTGAGAGTGGAACCTACTTCCCAAACAGACTTGTTTTCGGGAGTATCATAATCATAGTATTTATATTCAACAGTCGAAGCTGATTCGTTAATTACTTCTCTACTAATTACCACTTCAGGCGCTTTAGTCCATTGCCCAGACTCTAGTCTCCTTCCCTGTACGCCTGCAGTCATTTCTTGTCCTACTAGTTTAAACTCAGGCATTATCTTGTCTATGTTAAATTTGAGTTCAGTCATAGAGAATGACTCGTTCGCATAGGACTTTGCTCTTAATTCTATCGTTATAGTGCCGTTACCTTCACTAAAATCAGCCGTTTGAGTGGGAGGGATAATATCATCTGTAGAGATTTTATTAGACTTCATATGTTGAAAATCTTCAGTGTTTTTAATTCTATATTGATAAATAACCCCACTTGGTATGTCATCATTTCCAACCACTTCAACTAATATTGCACTAGAGTACCACCTAGTTTTAGCATCTTCTATACTAATGTCAGAAACTTCAGTTGTGCTTAATTTTATATTCTCCATTTCCAACCGCGGCCTATTAATGTCTATCTTTAGAAACGCCGCCCTATCTAACGTCTTTTCTGCGCCAGATTGGTTAGTTATTTTGAACTGCACTGTTCCCTTGAAATTGATAATTACTGCATCTGGATAGTTAGGATCTGGCTCTCCAAAGAAATGAAGTAGGCCAATACTATTACTGGGTTTTGGTGTGGTATTGTATTTTACCCAGCCACCATTGTTTATCTTATACCAATAGTATACAGCCGTTTCAGAGGTTGCTTTAATGCTTACCGTTGCTCTGTCTGTCCAATTAAACCCATAACTATCGCCTGTTGCAATACCCGTTGTCCCACCAGATACAGAACCTATTGTAGCGTTAATTTCCGTTGTTTCCACATACACGCGTATTCTATAAACTATGGGATCATCTAAACTTAATCCATTTTTTGCATACATCCAGTAGTATTGACCCGTTAGGTTATATGGTTGAGAAAGTTTAGTCCATCCCGTAGCGGCCACCGAAGGAGCCACAGTTTCTGATTGTGAAGATAGTCTGTAATAAAATTCAATTGGAGCCTTTTGTTTAAAAATGCTATTAGGATTGTTCAAGGCATCTGTCTCGGTGCTGATGAGAGCAGGGATTCTAGACTGATTGCCAGTGGGATTGTAATTATACACTTTATATTCATTTCCTGTCCCTTTAACAATTTCACCACCCTTTGCAGAAATTGCATATGTTACGCTAGGAGTAGAAGTGTCCATCTTAACTGGTGCCGTTACTGTAGCACTAGGATGTCCTGCTGCATTAATAGCGCGGAATATAATAGTCCCGTTATAACTTCTATATTTTTTCACCGAGGCTGGATCCGACTCATTTTCAGACGCATCATCTAAGCGCTCTGCATCGTTGAAATACCACTTTATTCCGTCAAACACGAATGCCGAGTCCCCTTCAGCATCAACTATTTCGTCTATATCCATCCATCTACCTGCATTAGAGCCCACAGTTAATTGATACTGATATTTTGTTATTACAATTGGGTCTGTTTCATACTCGGACTTAGATTCATTTGTTAAATTAAAAGCGACAGCTTCGCCAGTCCATGCTAAACCCGGACCGCTGACACTTATTCTATAATTTCTCACATCATATTTCACATATATGTAGTGTGTTCCTGTTCTTTGAATTTCTCCGGTTTGACTCTCTGTTCTCGACTCAAGGTAGTAAATATATTTAAATTCACCTTTACCGCCCTCCAGTGGCATCGTTATAGTCATGGTTTCACCGTCACCTTGTGTATACGCTTCTGGTGGCGCATAGGGGTTTGTAACAGAAGTGTATGGTGCATAGAAATATCTAAAATGACCTGCATGGTTAGTAATAAACCTAACATTAATGTTTTGTGCAAAGGACCTAGTTCCGTCTATGGGGATGTTTTGTTCTATAACTTCTCCATTTGAATCAACCAAATCTGCTTGTATTTCAGTGAAATTGATTGTGCTGGTATCTATGTTGACTGGCACTTCTATAATCCTGTGTAAACCTGCACCACTTTTTAGTTTATATCTATATACCCGCGCACCTTCTTGAGCAATCAAAATTTCAAATTTGCCATCTATTTTTGGCACTGGAGTGGTACTTTCCTGTTCCTCCGTAACCATGGGATGTAATACTGTTCCAGAAATATTTGTTTCTGGAGTAATAGTTATGGTTACCTCTCCTGCAGCCCAGTCATTTGGTCCTAGCACACAGCTTGGTCGCCCTGTTAAAACTGTTTTCACTTCTGCTAAAGGTTCTTTAGTATCTAAATTCAAAGTCCTAGTTGTAAGATTTGCGCCTACTGAATCTTTTTCCACTCTGTTTTTAGCCTTATCATATATGTAGAAAGAGTATGTTTGACCATCTAATTCTTTGCTTATCTTGACTGTAAATACGGCTCTACCTTCTTCAACAGGGACTCCTTCAGCAGGGACCCTTGTATATGGTAATTTGACTGCTTCTCCCATATTCCCAGTAACATACCCATAAATTTCATATTCACCATCGATATTAAGATGAACTGGCAATGTAAAATCAACTGAAACGGGTTGGTTTGCCCAAATTTTCGTGTCCCTTGGCACAAGACTAGCTGTCGGATTATAGTCCTTAACAGCCATATCTACTGCAAAGTTTTCTTTTAAAACACTCACTGTAAATGTTTTTTGATCCATTGTGCCCGCACTTGTTCTGACTCTTATTTCATACGTCCGCCTTACAATAGGTGATGCATGTGTAGCTATATGCTCTAATATGTAGTTGCCACTAGTGGCTGGAATGTTAATCCACGGCCCAGACGAACTAGTTCTATATTCAAAGTAAACGTTATTTCTAACATCGCCTTGCGTTGCATCGTTTTTCAATGTAAATCTTATTCTATTTTGGGCATAACCTGAACGCGTACCAGTTCCAGCAGCTACTCCCATTGACACAATGGTCGTATCGTTGCCATCTTTAGCCGACAGATTAAGTATCGGGCTAACTTTATCTATTAACGCCACAAAATCGCCACCAAAATATTCGATGCCCGATCCGCTTATAGAACGGAAGGAAATTGACATACTCTCACTTGCGCGGAAAGAAAAACCTGCACCATCTGCATTCATGTCGGTCCAACCAGTTTCGCTCAAATATTGATATCTCGCTCCTGATGGAATTGCCAGCGCTGTAGACGGCGTCACAATGTATTTAACATCTACTGGCGACCAGGAACCTCCTAGATACTCAGGGCTTCCCATCATCTCTTTTATAGCCCTTACGTCAAATACAGGTTCGACTTTATCGATGAACACTTTCAAATCGCCTTGATAATTTCTGTATACATTATCAGCACCAGATCTAGATCTTAATCCCACTTTTCCGCCATAGCTCTTTATAACACTTTCTTCACTTAAAATCGTTGCAGTATAGCTTTGAGTATCTGCATTATACGCAAATGGCATTTCATTGCCTTCTTGAACCCCGCCCGCCCCTTCACTGTAAAGCGTGTAATACACCATGGTTGTTGGGTTGGGAGTCCTTGTCTTTACCTCTAAAGTCACGCCAGATGAAACCCACTTTTGTCCCACCTGATTTGCTATAGGATATTCTCTGTCAACAACAATTCCATCGTTATATGTCGCTTTAACAGACACGATGTCATAACTAACAGCAGAAGTTGTTTTGTCGATGATTATTTCCACCCAGTAATTTGGTATATATGTCTCTACCGGGTCTCTTCCTTCACTTTCGACTTTGAAATACATAAACTTGTGTAAGAAATTTTCTTGAGCAGAAGAAATAGCAGATAGTAAAGAAATTTTCCATTCTCCGATATCTTGACCATAATATTTTTCGACACCAGTATCGGTCCAATCAAATGAAGCAGTTAATGGGTCAGCCACATATGTATCACTTAACGCATACTGAAGGTTTGCATAATGAATAATGGTCTTATCATTCAGTATAACTTTAAAATCTGGAAAATTTGTACTACCATAAAAAGTCACACCTGACATGTACTCGCCAGTGTCTAAAGTAAATGAATATCTCTGTTTGATAGCATCTGGAGTAAAATCTATGACTACTTGTTTATGTAGTGGATTTTCAGGCTGACTATCTACCGTAGAAATATACGTCTCATCGTCTCGAGTGTTTTCTACTTTAAAATATACAAACTTGTTAAAAATATAATTCTCTACATGCCCGCTAAAAACCTGGTCTTGGGAAAAGTCTAATGTGGCTATACCAGTAATCTCATCGTATTGAGAAATACCACCACTTTCACCTAAATCTCCCTCTGACTGTAATTTTACCCAAACTAATTGGGTAGTCAATGGATTAACCGTCGTACTTGAAAAAGCATAGTAAAATCTAATATCTTTATTGTCACCACTATATGAACCCATTGCTTGTCGATTAAGTTGAATTTTAAAAGTAGGGGCAGTATCTGTCATGACACCATAGTTAGCATAAGTCCCCTTATCAACAGTAAAATCATATTTAGTCTTTAACTCTTCCTGAGTTAAGGCTTCAGCTTGTGCTATAGGCATAGCAAAACTTATGGCACAAAAAATTAGCAACGCTACTAGTACAGTAGCTGCTAATAACAAAATTTTACCAGTCCTTACTCTTATCATATATGCTTAAACCTTCAAGTTATATGTCATATTTTCATGCAGTCACTACGCAGTCTCATATACATTTATTTATATATAATAACATGCGCAATTAAATTGCGTAATATAATAATATCACGTAAAAAACCTATATGCAAGCGCGCACACGCACACGTTCACAAGACAAACTGAAAAAGTTTATTATATTGCTTAGTGTCTCATTATTTTAGATGCTAATACACCAAAGTTTCACTAAATTTTTAGTAAGTGAAAAAATTAGTTTAGCATAATATTTAACCGGTAAATCCTCGCTTAAACAAAAAATGCCAGAAACAATATATATCATTTCTGGCATTAGTTAACTTTTTAATTTTGCACTACCTACACTTATCATAACCTTAATTAGTGCTCATCATCGTCCTCATCTTCATCATCGTCTTCTTCATCTTCATCAAGGTCAACGTCTATATCGCTATAGTCATCATCTTCATCCTCATCTTCCGATGCTTCCGCAAAGTCATCTTCATCCTCATCAAAGTAAAAGTCTTCTTCTTCATCGAACAATGCTTCTTCTTCGCTGAAATCTTCGCCTTCATCATCAAATGGGACATCATCTAAATCATCTAAATCATCCAAATCTCTATAGTCATCGATATCTTCGTCTAAATCATCATCTAAATCGTCTAAATCATCGGTATCTTCGGCGCCATCGTCGTCTTCATCTTCATCATCATCCAACATAAAATCGTCTTCTGCTTCTTCATCGTCGTCATATGAAGACTTTTTAGCTTTCTTTTTGTTTTTAGCTTCTAATTCCAAAAGGCAATACTCACAATATTTCTCACCTGGCACCACGTAATTTTTTTCACATCTTGGGCATAATTCTTCTTCTAAGTCTTTGTCTATTGTACCTTCTAATTCAGCTATACAAACAGAGCACATTTCTTCATCTTCTAAAATATAATTGACTTCACACCTTGGACATTTTTTATACTTAGCCATATCAATCTCCTTTAAACATACGTCTCTTTGTTTTACTACAAGCCAACCTTTTTATCAACCTACCAAAATTCTATAAGTGGAATTTATGTTGCAAACCTGTTCCTCATTGTTGGTTACTAACCTACGATAACCTGAAACTCAAATAATCTGTAGTTGCAAACCTGTTTCCACCTTGCTGGTTACCAACCCTTTTTCTAAAAAGGTAGGGCTGTTCATGTTGCGTATATTATAATAACGAGTATTGCCGTTGTAAATAGTTTTTTTGTAAAACTTTGCATTTTCTCGTTTTTTCATGTATCCGACTATGCTTTTATGCATTCTATACGCATGCTTTCAAAAACCTCCCGCCCGTAACTTCTCTTTTACCTATTATTTCCGTAATCTACCACTGCCATTTTCCACAACCATCCCTCCCCTGACTCTCATTTTTGCTTATTTTTTCCATAGGCTAACACTGATATTTTCAAAAACACATACTCTACTTTTACCTATTATTTCCGTAATCTACCACTACCATTTTCCACGACTACCGTACTCGCACACTAAGTTCGCACGTTGCCAGTATTGTTTTCCACAACTTTCGTACTCGTATATCAAGTTCACAAAAGCCCGTAATTTACCACTGCCAGTTTCCACGACCACCGTACTCGCAAACTAAGTTCGCATGTTACCAGTATTGTTTTCCGCAACTATCGTACTAGTACATTAAGTCCGTAAAGATCCATAAGCTAGCACTATTGTTTCCACTACCTTCCTGCTCGCGTATTGCATCAGTTATTAGGCTCATCAACATCTTAATTAGCTGGCTATTTGTGGCTCGTTAAAGACTTCAACAGTCGACAACTGGATATAAAAAAAGACCGCGGTCCTGCGATCTCTTTTTATACCTGATTAATTTAAAAATTACACTATTTTTTATCTTTTGTTTCAGTTGGGGGAGCTTCGAGCATGCTTATCTCGTCCGCACGTGAAAACGCTCCGAGCCTTGTGCCAGTCATAGTTTCGCTTTTTCCACTGACAACAGCTGATAGGTCTAGGTAATATGTATAATTCTTAACATCCGAATTGAAGAAATAAATTGTATTGTAAACCTTGTCGTATGTTAACCATGTGCTAAAATATGGTCCTGAATATAGCGTCTCCACTCCAACAACAACTGGATTGTATGCGTCAGCTACTTTTTCTAAAACCTTTATCTTTCTCAATTTGTTAGATGTAACATAAGTTACAACCACATCTGCCCCTACTTCCTCGTAAGAAAGAATTTGAATAGATGCAACATCTATAATGGGTGTAAAATTCCATGTTTTTACATCTTTATCATAAACCCCAAGATGATATCCTTTATCATCAAGTGTCATAATATTATTTGCATTTAACCTATCGAATCTCGTATAAGTCGTGCCAGTAGTATACCTTACTTCTTTATTCCAATCGAAACTAAAGTTTTTATCAAAGTCATAGGAATAACTGCCTTTAGAAATACTGTTGGGAGTACTATCAGACTTAGAATAATACACTCTCAAGTTCCCATTTTCTAACAAGTCTAAAGCAGTGAGCGTTATCCTATAGCCTTTTTCATGCTCTAACACTTTTCCTTGGTAAGAATTGAGTCCATCTATTATTACCTTAGGCTCACCCGATCCAGCTGTATACGCATATACTATGTTTTTGTAAACGCCTACACCTTCGTCATTTTTATCAAACAATACGACATTGGAGAAAACATCAGATCTAGAGTTATAACTTAAAAATTTAGCACTATTTACTTTGTCTGCAACTTCCTTTGTTTTAAAGCTCTTGGACCCGAGATTTAACTCAAACAGTTTATTTTCTCTGGTATATAAAATGTACTCATCCATAACCTGGTATACTGTATTAAAGTCATCAAATGTAGCCAGCTTTTGGGTTCCCGTTCCATCTAGTTTAGTACGCATTAAATCCATTTTGTCAGTCTGAGGATTTCCTTTCCCATCTTTTGTTACTGCAGGCGTGGAGTAGTAAATATACTCACCCTTAACCACTAATCCCAAACTTGCGTTTGAGTTATATACATTTTTAGGAACCACTGTCTCTAGGGTATCTCTAACTGGGAGATTGTTTTCGAGTTCGACTCTCATTATTGCGCCTTTAACTGTTTTGCCAAAATCATTATCGCCTGTCTTATCGGCATATCCGTTTATGAAGTATAGATAATCCCCTACACGGACCGCTAATCCATTATTGGAGCTAACAGCAATGTTATTCCAATCCATAGCTAGAGCTTTCTGTTTATAATTCTCTTTACAACCTACAAGCGTTAGTGCAATAAGCACACACAGCACAACACTTACAATGGTTACTATTAATTTCTTTTTCATACCTACTCCCAGTTTTTGATAGATAACTCATATTATTATATACGCGCGAGCGTTTATTATGCAACGATTTTATCTTTTATCTTTAGAAACACCAAGTATTCTATTTGTTTTATTTTGCAGTTATATGACCGCCCGTTACTTTATTCTTCTTCAATGATGTGCGCTATTGATGGTAGCACCATGGTTGGGTGGATTCCTGAATCAAGCAACATTTCATGGGTGGTTTCACCCGATAGAACAAGTATAGTTTGAAAGCCATGGTTGATACCAAATAGTATATCTGTGTATAGTCTATCGCCTATCATTACTGTTTTTTCTTTTGGTATATCAAATAAGCTTTCTACAATTTCTGCCATTGGTTCATGGGGTTTTCCACAAATTACACTAGCCGTTCTTCCACTCGCACTCTCAAACATGGCCATCATCGCACCTACATCTGGCATGTCTCCCCTTTCAGAAGGACAAACAAAATCGGGGTGTGTTGCAAAAAACTCTCTACCCTTTTCGAGCAGAATATTGCCATTCCAGATTTTTTCATATGTTAAAGTAGTATCGAACCCTAGTAAAAAGATATCTGCATCTTCCTTTGCAAGCGGTATTGATGCCTTTTTGAGCTCTTCTATGAATGCAGGCGTACCTACTGGATAAACTGATTTGCCTGGTCTTCTTGTATGCAGATACCTAATTGTAGCCATCGTTGATGTAATAATCTGCCAAAGATCTACAGGATATCCCATATCAGTTATTTTCTTCACATATTCCCTTTTATCTTTACTACTATTGTTAGTTAAAAAACAGACTTTTTTCCCCATGGCGGTCAACTTTTTCAAGGTCTCTATTGCCCCTTCAATTACAGTATCGCCAAGATACACAGTCCCATCTAAGTCAAACAAAAACAAATCTGCATCAACTTTAAGCTTCATTGGTCTCTCCTTACAAATTATTATTTTTCTATTTTAACTCGCAACGCACGTTGTTTTGGATATATACCATATCATTTTACGCATTTATTGTAAATTGATAGCGTGCGTGCTTTGTTTCTTTTAATATATTCCCTTCACTCCACTCGTGTTTTCATCGACTAACTTCTATTGTTCTCCACGAGAGGCTAATCTTAATGTTTTACTCGGTTTATCACGCTAGCTGCTAGCATCAAGTAGTTATTCGGTTATTTCAAAGCCTAATCTTTGTCAAGGGTGGCTCCACCTAACATTCAGTAGTTACTCGACTTGTTTATTTCAAAGACCCAATCTTTGTCGGGATGGCTGTCCTGAAATATTCTAACACCTGTGATGACTCCACCTAACATTCGGTAGTTACTCAGTTACTTCAAAAACGAATCTTTGTCGAGCTCTTTGGCAAGAAGTGCAAGTCTTAATATTCTGCCTGGTCTATTGTAGTTATCGCCTATGTAGCCAGCTAATTCTTTTAATTCGTTTCTACCACCTTCTGCATTTTTGATTAGTGTGTCAATTTCTAAAAGCTCTTGCAATCTTTCAGGCATTGGGACAGTCTTAATCTTTGCATTATATGGGCACGCTGCTTGACACACATCGCATCCGAGGATACTTTTATCCATAAGCATCAAATCTAGTTCTGTTTCGTCAATATGGTCACAAGCATACCTTAAGCACTTCTCTTTATCTATGTAAAACCCTTGAATAGCACCAGTTGGGCAAGCCTTTTCACAAGCATTACAGTGAGAACAAGCTATGTCGTTTATCCTTTTCCTTGACAGTACTTCAGGAGTATCAATTAGGTCACATTCTATCGCAGCAAGAGCTACTCTCGTACCATACGGCTCAATTAAAACTAGCGAGTTTTTAAGATATACTGCGCATTTGGCATCCACAAATAGTTTTTTTAGATTCCCTTTATATGTACTTGCGTTATATTTAGACAGTTGTTCATTTATACGTTTAGATATAAAAAACAAAGTGTTCGATGCAGGATAAAATGCATTAATATATGCATATCCCTGCCCAGCTTTTGTATATGGATTATAGGGTAAATATAACAAGATATACGTCTTACCATCCAAGTGCTTAATAAAATATGTCTTTATATTTTCCCCTTCAATAATAGATGGAATTTCTCCCTTACTCATCTACCCTCCATAAACAGTTCCACCACTTATCTTAAGTCAATACATATTATTACAGCTATTCTATATTCCTCGCATTTTTACTGAATGTGGTTTGTATAGTAATATCGTTGCGTGGAATATTCCTGCAGGCCATTAGGTGTTTATCCTAGGTCAATGCATATTATTACTGTAGTCGCTCTATATTCCTTGCATTTTCACCCTAATGCATTTTATATAGTGATGTAGTTATAGGGAATATCTCTGCTTATCTACCATCCGTCATCGTTTACGTTAGTTAACCTAAGTCAAGTTCCTATTACTGTAGTCGCTCTATATTCCTTGCATTTTCACC
>Ga0255342_1000206_pt1 | contig 109769 bp, 98 predicted proteins | sample wastewater_treat_3_FD_192416 | JGI IMG/M metagenome (GOLD analysis project Ga0255342, IMG submission 192416) | Wastewater microbial communities from Lulu Island WWTP, Vancouver, Canada - plant14 | ecosystem: Engineered > WWTP > Wastewater > Unclassified | place: Canada: Vancouver, British...
AATTTCCTTTATGTCGTAAAAAGTAAAATTGTTTTGCAGGGTTGTTCGAAGAGCATTCCATGCTTGGTCTATATCTTTCATTAAGGCCTCTCGATTAAAGCGCCTAACATTGTTTATATGGATCGGTGTTAATACTGTAAACGCCGACAGCACTGTCGGCATAAACCCCCTCAACAAAAAGTGCAATTTTAGACCTAATAGCTTAATATTAAACATTAATCAACATATTTCCTGCTCTTCAATTAGGATATTATATGGATCGGCATAATATATGGGCACTTTCCCCGTTATCGGCAAATATCAGCGGATATAACCAGCAGATATCTGTTCATATAAATTTCATTCCTATAATAACCTTTCAAGTCCGTAATAGAGTCCATCACTTGCCAATCCATTGAATAGCCTTGAAAAATACAGGTTTTTTTCTTGAAATCTTTTCAATTCGTTGTAAGGTAATTCATAACCAGTAAATATCCAATATAAAGCAAGGAACTATTCATGTCCGCACCGCAGATCATTCTGGAACTGATTGAAAGATTCGACCGCAATATCGAGGCTTACAAATCCGGTGCCTACAACGAAACGCAGGCGCGCCGGGAATTCATTGACCCCTTCTTTGAAGCACTGGGCTGGGACGTCAACAACACGGCGGGACACGCCGAAGCCTACAAGGATGTCATTCATGAAGACGCCGTCAAAGTCAGCGGCGTCACCAAGGCACCGGATTATTCCTTCCGCATCGGCGGACAACGCAAATTTTTTGTCGAAGCCAAGAAACCATCCGTCAATGTCAAAAACGAACCAGCGCCCGCTTTTCAGGTGCGGCGTTACGCCTGGTCGGCCAAGCTGCCGCTTTCCATCGTTACCGACTTTGAAGAATTTGCCGTTTACGACTGCCGCATCAAACCGGATCAAAACGACAAGGCCGATAAAGCGCGCATCATTTATTATGACTATCGCCAGTACGCCGATAAATGGGAAGAAATCGCTGCGGTTTTTTCCAAAGATGCCATCCTCAAAGGCTCGTTCGATAAATATGCCGAATCCAGCAAGGCCAAGCGCGGCACCTCCGAAGTGGACAATGCCTTTTTGACGGAAATCGAAAGCTGGCGCGATGCGCTGGCGAAAAACATCGCCCTGCGCAACAAACTGAGCGTGCGGGAATTAAACGATGCCGTCCAGCGCACCATCGACCGCATCATCTTTCTGCGCATTGCCGAAGACCGCGGCATTGAAGACTATGGCAGCCTGCACGCGCTTTGCAACGGCGCCAACATCTACGAAAGATTACAGGAGCTTTTCTACAAAGCTGACGACCGCTACAACTCCGGTCTGTTTCATTTCCGCAACGAGAAAGATCAGGCCGAGCCGCCCGACAACCTGACGCCCAAACTGGTGATTGACGACAAGCCGCTTAAGGACATTCTGAAGCGCCTTTATTATCCCGATTCGCCTTACGAGTTTTCTGTTCTGCCCGCCGACATTCTGGGGCAGGTTTACGAACAGTTTCTGGGCAAGGTGATCCGCCTCACCAGCGACCACCGCGCCGTTGTCGAAGACAAGCCCGAAGTCAAAAAAGCAGGCGGCGTTTTCTACACGCCGACTTACATTGTCGATTACATCGTCAAGAATACTGTGGGCAAACTATTGGAAGACAAGAATCCGAAAATGGCGGAAAAGTTGCGCATCCTCGATCCCGCCTGCGGTTCCGGTTCGTTTCTGCTGGGCGCTTATCAGTGCCTGCTGGATTGGCATCTGCAATGGTACACCGAAAACGATCCCGAAAAACACGCCAAGGCCAAAAAGCCGATACTGTATAAAGGAAACGGCGGCGCGTGGCATCTGACCACCGCCGAACGCAAGCGCATTTTGCTCAACAATATTTACGGCGTGGATATTGATATTCAGGCCGTGGAAGTCACCAAGCTCTCGCTTCTCTTAAAAGTGCTGGAAGACGAAACCTCCGATACACTCAACCGCCAGCGGGTTCTTTTCCACGAGCGCGCTCTGCCGGATCTGGGCAACAACATCAAATGCGGCAATTCGCTCATCGGGCCGGATTTCTATGAAGGCAAACAGATGAACCTGCTCGATGCCGAAGAAGCCCAGCGCATTAACGTATTCGACTGGCAGGCTGAGTTTCCGGAAATATTCAAAGCCGGCGGCTTTGATGCGGTGATCGGCAATCCGCCGTATGGAGCTCTGTTCAATAATGAAGACAAAGCATATCTTGGTCGTAAGTTTGAGTCAGTTGTCGGTAAGTATGACTCATATGGTTTTTTTATCGAAAAAGGAATTCTATTGCTTCATAAAGAGGGTTTACTGGGATTCATTACTCCACACACGTGGCTTACTGTGATTGAAGCAGAGGCGCTGCGAAAATATCTTCTGACTAATGCTACAATTGAAAATTTGGTTAGACTTCCGACTCGCGTGTTCAGTAATGCCACCGTCAACACGATTTTAGCGTTTGTGAAAAAAGGAAAGAAACTAAATGATAATAAACAGTGCATCCGGGTTCTTCTTCTGCCTCGTGACATCGCGATCTCAGAAATTAAAGAAAGTATGGGAGAGGTTCGCCATTTTAACGAGAGTTCGTGGGCATCTAGTGAGGCTCACATGTTTAACATTGAAGTTGGTACTAAAGAGCAGGCTCTAATCAACAAGATAAAGCTGGCAGGAGTGCTATTAACAGAGCTTTGTGATTTTTGTGTAGGTGTCCAAGCATATGATTCTCACACGGGACAAGAAAGAAGAATTATTGACTCACGTACATATCATTCAACAACAAAAAAAGATCAAACATTTCGTAAAGAGCTTAATGGAAATGATGTCGCCCGTTATCAAATCCAGTGGACTGAGGAGACCTGGATATCTTATGGCTCATGGCTTGCTCATCCGCGGCAAGAGCATTTCTTTAAGGGACCTCGTATTCTTGTTCGTGAAATCACAGGTTCTGGACGTTACAGAATACATGCTGCATTCACGGACGAAGATTTTGTTAACTATAAGACAATTCTGAATGTGATTATTAAACAAAAGAGTCGCGGTGAAGGTTACCACGACTTTTTTATCCTTGGTTTGCTGAATTCAGAACTACTTTCATGGTACTTTCCCAGATCAAGTAACAAGTTGGTCACTAAAACATTTCCACGCATTTCAATACTCGATATGAAGCGATTCACGGTTCCACTAATTAATTTTTCTAACAAGGCAGAAATAAAACGACATGACAAAATGGTGCAACTTGTCGAACAAATGCTGTCACTGAACAAACAACTGGCCGAAGCCAAAACCGGCCATGAACAAACGCTGCTCCAGCGCCAGATTGACGCCACCGACAAACAAATCGACAAACTGGTTTACGAACTCTACAAATTAACGGATGAGGAGATCAAAATAGTTGAAGGCAAGGGGTAATTCCTTTGAACGAAAAGCAACAAAAAACCCGCTATTTCTAACGGGTCTTTGGTCTTTACTGGATTTTGCTGGACTTGCTTCTGGTGGAGGTGGCGGGAGTCGAACCCGCGTCCGAAAACCTTCCGCTGGAGCTTCTACGTGCGTAGCCTTCGTTTTAGAAACTTCGCGCCGGATTGCTCCCTCAGGCCGGATCTTTCCGCGCTATCCTGTAAGAGTTCGCCGCCCTTCCCCAGGAAAAAAGTTTGGCTATCCTGTCTGAATGACGTTCCAGTCCGACCGACAGGAGAACCGGGTGGAACGTTAGCCGTCTTAAGCGGCTAAAGCGTAATCGTAGTTGTCTGCGATTATATGTTTCCTACCTGTTTAACGAGGCCTGTAGGAACCTCGGCACGCTTCTACAACTTCAAATGTCCCCGTCGAAACCGTGACACCCCCTTCTTTGATTTGGTACTAATATAGACACTTCGATATGTTTTGTCAAATGATACGGCAGTGTCCGTTTTTTACGCATCGCTGGATTTTTAAACCTTGATCTGTCTTGACTTGAAATCACGGGATAATGAGCGGCGTTCTTCACGCTGTTTGATATCCTGACGGCGGTCGTGCAGTTTTTTGCCCTTGCCGATGCCAATTTCCACCTTGACCTTGCCGTTTTTGAAATAAAGCTTTAGCGGAACCAGAGAAAGACCCTTTTCGCGGGATTTGCCATAAAGTTTTTTAATTTCTCTTTTATGTAAAAGCAGTTTGCGTGTTCTGAGAGGGTTATGATTGGCGCGGTTGCCGAAATCGTAAGGGCTGATGTGCATTTCCTTGATAAAAACTTCGCCGTCCTTCACAAAGGCATAGCTGTCTTTGATATTGGCTTTGCCGGCGCGCAGGGCTTTAACTTCTGTCCCGGACAGCACCAGGCCCGCTTCATAGGTATCGCCTATTTCATAATTGACACGCGCCATTTTATTGGACGCGATTAATTTTTGCGCTGCGTTCTCTTTAGCCATAGCTTATTTTGACATGAATCAAGAAGGATTTCTATTGTTTTTTGTTTACCGTTTCCTCAACCGATATGGCGGGATTGACCGTGGGAGCGCTCTGCGAAAAAATATTTTTGGCACTTCGGCCCGGCAGGTAGTCCGGTTTGACGTGGCTCATCGCCTTATAAATGTTATCCCGGACTTTTCGGTTATCCTTTTCCAGATCATCCAGAAGTTTTTTGATGAAGATTCGCTTGGATGTACGGCTGGTCGGGCAATCATTTTTCAAGACAGGGAACTGCCTTTCCCGGCTGTATTTCTTGACCAGCTCCTCACAAAGATAAACGAGCGGCCGGACGATATGCAGTTTCCCGCCGAAAATGCTTTGATTGGGCATCATGGTGCTGATTTCGCGTCCATAAAAGATATTGATCAGCAAGGTTTCAATGATGTCATCGCGGTGATGGGCAAAGGCGATTTTATTGCAGCCTTCCGCATCGGCAATTTCAAAAATCCGTTTGCGCCTCAGCCTTGAACACAGGAAACAGGGGTTCTTTTTGTTCAAATCAGAGTGCGCCAGGTTGCCGATATCGGTTTTTTCCATGATATATCGGTAGTGGTTTGCCTGAAAATACTGCTCCAGAGCCTGAAAAGATTTGTATTCCCGGTCAAAGCCCATATCAAGATTGACGGCGATAAATGAAAATTTAGGAATAAAGAGCATCGGAGAATCCAGTAAATCAAGCAGAGCCAGGCTGTCTGCGCCTCCGGAGACGCCGATTAAAAGGCGGTCCCCTTCTTCGATCATGCCGTAATCCAGCACCGCTTTTTCCAGCCATTTTTTCAGATGAAGAAAAAGCTTGGTCTTCTTCTCTTTTTTAACTTCTTCCATATCTACAGAAATTCAACAGAGAATTTTACAGGAGTCTGAAAAGACGGCGGCGCAGAACTTCCATCTCCGCCCTGTTATCGGTCAGGGCGTAAAGATCCTCTTTCTTGTCTTTCTTGTCAGATTTTTCCGCCTTGATGATGCTAATCAGTCCGGCGTCTTCCAAATAAAGAATCACGTTGGAATAGTTCGGCTGGGAAAGCGCTTCACGCCTTAAGACTTCGCCTTTCTTATACATTCTTTCGCCGAGATCCATGATTTTCTTAAGCCAGTCTCGCTTGCTCAATGGTGCTTTTTTCAAATATAAACAGCTCCTGACGACAATCCAGAAGGACTCGAGATAATTGTGAATCAGGTCTGCGTAGGGTTTGAGCATTCGACTGCCCTTGCCTTTCATCTCGATAATGATTTCTCCATCCCGCTCGGTGGAGGTCACCATTTTCTTTTCGAGCAAATAAGCCATAACGTCATTGATTTCCTGGGTGTCCTCGATATTATAATCAAAAATAAATTCATTCCATAAAAGGTGTTTGATGAATTTATATTTAGCAACGACGCCGTTGAGAGAAATCGTATCCTCATTATTTTTGATAATGGCAGTGGCTACAAAGCTCAAAGGGATAAAGAAGTGTAAGAAATTATTTTTGTAATATTCCATGTTCATCCGTTTTTCTTCTTTCAACGAATAAACGACCTCCTGCATTTCTTCGACGTCATCGTCTTCCGCTTCAATTTTCTCAATGAAACCAGACTGCACAAAAATGTTCAAAACATCTTTGATCGCTTTTTCACGGTTGGCAAACGTTTCAGCAAATTTGACTTTTTTCACCTGTAAATATTCATAAAATTCATCCACGACAGCCAGCAGATCATTGTGTGAAATCCCTCTGCGATCATGACTGAGAATGGCTGCGGCAACAAGAGAAAATGGCGTAACGACGGTAACCTTGTTAATCTCCAGCACGATTTCATAGCCGATTTTACGATACAGGCTTTGTCGTTCCTCCAGGTCCATCTGCTCCATCGGCTTTTTCTGCGCGGCCAGATAATCTTTCATAATCATCGGCTCACCGATATTAACGTAAACGCGTCCGTATCGCTTGGTTAATATTTTACTGGTTTTAATGATATCTCCCGTGCTTTCAGGCGTTTTCGCTCCTCCGGACACCTCTTTCAGATAGGATTTTTCCTCAATCACCCGATCGTATCCAATGTAAACCGGAATCGTCGCAATGTTGTCACAATACTTCTCCTGATAGGCCTGAATAATCATGGAGAGCAGACCATACTTCGGCATCACCATTTTCCCCGTCCGGCTCCGTCCGCCTTCGATGAAAAATTCGAGCGGCAGTCCCTCTTTCAGGAGCATCGCCAGGTATTTGGTGAAGACCTGGGGATAAACTTTGTTCCCTTTGAAGCTTCGCCGCAGTGAAAATGCGCCGGATTTGCGGAAAATATAACCCATCGGACCGAAGAACATATTTTTTCCGGCGGCGATGAAGGGAAGTTGAATATTGTTGGTGTAAAATACATAGTGAATCAAAAGATAATCAATATGGCTGCGATGACAGGGCACAATAATAAAAGGCATTTTTTTAGAGATATTTCTTATCCTGGTCAGGCCTTCTTTATCAATCCACAAACCGTCATAAATATCGTTCCACAGCCAGCTGAGCACTTTTTTCCAGATGGCAATCATTGTATCGCTGTAGTCCGCGGCGATTTCCTGAAGATAACGTCGGGCTTCCTTCTGAACTTTCACGACATCTTTCTTTTCGCTCCCGGCATGCTCACTGATAAATTTCTTCAGAGATTCGTCACTCAAAACCATCCCGATAAGCTCTTCTTTCGATTTCAGGGCGGGGCCGACAATGGCTGATTTCTCATTATCTATACGCTCAATCAGATCGCCGCGCAGGTCGCGGACCATGATCTCCGGCGAAACGGCTTTGGTCGTCTGGAGATATTCGGAGAGATTGACGGGTTCGGCGGCAACGACAAAAACGTTGCCGGAGTAGCGGGCAAACGTTACCAGCCGGCGAAAGGATCCCGTGTGCTCGGTTTGCCCGAAAAGAATATTAAAAATGTCCTCATCTTCTTTTTCACGCCTTCTTCCGTAGGATACCAGCACAGGAACGACAAGAATCGGGAAGTCGATTTTTTTCTGAATTTCCAGAAGGGTAACAACGGCGCTTTCCGCGGAACGATCAGCAATAAACTCAGATTCGCCCAGATGAATGATGATGCTCTTTTTTTCTTTGATTGTATTTTCGATAAACGTCAGCTTACCCTGCAAGGTCTTCTGTTCTTGACCAAAACGATGCAGAAACGCCGACCCGAAATACTTGATCATCTTGGGCAGGGGATACAGCAGCGTCATGTTCATGCCGTGGCAGTAAACAGGGACAGGTACCCCCTTACGTTTAAAAAGATCATAGATGATCAGGCTGTTAAATTCACTTCTCTGGTTTAAAGCGTAAACCACCACGCCTTCACGGGACGCTTTCCTGACCACTTCCACATACTCATCAAGCATAGAAACCCGTGAAAGAAAAATATTCGCTAATTTATCCTGCAGTAAATTCTTCTCATCATAAAGACGCCCGGAATAGAATTCCTCGCCCTGACGGGAAGAATCCGGTTTTTCATTTTCATTCATTGCTGACAATCTCCATGGGAAATGATGGTATGTTCAATTGTTAATCATCTTCAGCACAAAACTCATCTGGAAAGCGTTTGGCCACGTAACTGTGAACAAAAGCGCGAACTTCTGATGCGGTACTGAAGGTGAGAGCTTTTTTCAAAACCGACTTCGACTCTTCCAGAGAAGATTCTCTGATGATTTTTTTGATTCTTGGAATAGCCAGATGGTTCATGCTTAACTCATTGAGTTCCATTCCCAACAAGACAGGTACGCAAAGCGGATCTCCGGCCATCTCGCCGCACATGGCCACTTCAATCTTCGCTTTGTGAGCGGCATCCACGACGCTTTTAATCATTCTCAAAACGGCCGGATGCAGCGGCTCATACATATAGGCCAGGCGTTCGTTAGCACGGTCAATCGCCAGAGAGTACTGAATTAAATCATTGGTGCCAATGCTGAAAAAGTCAACCTCCTGGGCAAGCTTATCCGCGATCACTACTGCTGAGGGAACTTCAATCATGGCGCCCACTTCCATTTTTCCCGGAATGTTTTTTATGCCTTCCTCGATGAGCTCCTGACGTGCCTCGTACATGATTTTCTTGGCTTGTCTTACTTCTTCCACACTGGAAATCATAGGAAAAAGAATTTTTATCTTTCCCAGGGCGCTGGCGCGCCAGATCGCCCTGAGTTGCGTTTTGAACATATCCACTTCTTTCAGACAAAACCGAATCGCCCTCATTCCCATCTGCGGATTCAACTCTTTTGTCTGTTTCTGTGCGTGGGAAAACTTATCGCCGCCGAGGTCAAACGTTCTGATGGTCGCCCAGGCTAAATTCTTGTCGGTGACGACCTGGCAATAATTATTAAAATGATCATCTTCCGTCGGTAAATCATCACGGTAAATGAAGAGAAACTCCGTCCGGTACAAGCCGATATTTTCAGCTCCGTGCGTAACAGCCGATGGAATTTCCTCTACAAATTCAATATTACAACCTATCTGCACACGATGATGATCCCGGGTAACCGCTGCCTGCCTGCCAAATTTAAGATACTCGTCGCTTGCGGCATCATAATGCCGTTTCTTTTCTTCGTACCGTTTCAGCATATCCGGATAAGGGTTGATCACGACCATGCCAGCGGTGCCGTCAACAATCACCTCATCGTCCGTGCGCGCAAAACGCGTAACATCATCCAGACCGACAACGGCCGGCAACTCCAGGGATCGCGCCACAATGGCGGTATGAGAGGTTCGTCCGCCGGTATCGGTGGCAAAGCCAAGAATCTTGTCCAGTTTCATCTGGGCCGTATCCGCGGGGGAGATATCCTGAGAAACAACAATCACGCCGTTATTTCCGACCTCCCAGACGATTTCATGCTTTTCACCGGAAAGATTTCTTAAGATTCTCTGTACCACATACTGCACATCACTCACGCGGCTGCTGATATAATCATCCAGAACGCCTTCGAAGACCTGCTGGTAATGGTCCAGGGTCATACGCAACGCCCACTCGGCATTTACCGACTGGTCACGTATATACTTGACCGTTCGGTTGGAAAAGAGTTTGTCCTTTAAGATGAGAATGTGCACATCAATGACGTAAATGGGTTCGGTTATCTTTGCTTTTTTCAGTTTTCTCTGAATGTCCAGCAACTGTTTTTCCGAATCTTTCAGCGCTTTCCTGAAACGCAGAACTTCTTTTGGAATTAACGATTTATCCTTGAGCTTATAAAAAGGGATTTGACTGTCAAGGGGGTCAAAACGGTAGCAACGGCCAATGGCAATCCCCGGGGAGACACCCAGGCCTTTAAGAACAAAAGTTTTGGTGGTCTGATCAGCGCTCATGGTTCAGTTTATTCTTCTCCAAATTTATTTTCGATAAGTTTTTCCAATTCGTCTATGGCCAACGCAGCGTCTATGCCTTCCGCTTTAACCGTCAATTTTCCGCCGTAGGGACACCCCAGGGTGAGAATATCCAAAATACTGCTTCCATCGACCGTTTGCCCGTTTCGTTCAAGATATATTCTTGATTGAAATTTTTGAGCCACTTTAACAAAAGACGCCGCCGCCCGCGCGTGCATTCCCAACTTATTTTTCAGCTCCAGCGTTCTGGTTTTTTTCAATGAATCCATCCCGTCCATGACAATATAATAAAGGCAACAACGGCTCCATAAATAATAGAAATCTGTGAAATCCCTTTTTTGATGAGAAACAGACAAAGGATCACCACAGTCATCGCAACGATTTTGACGATGATCGTGTGAGAGGTTGTAAAAGGACAATATCCTCCATTGCGGGAAAGCCAGATTATTAAAGCCATTAACACCCCCAGAGAAATCCAGCGTAATTTAACGGCCAAGCTGGGCATATCCATGGAACGGATAAATTCAAAACCCCTCTTCCCCTGCCGGTACCCCTCAATAAACCCCTTAACCCTCACCCAAAAGTGAATCGGGGTATAAACAAACAAATAAACAATCGGTGCGAATACCAGTCCCATATAGATTAAAAGAACGCTTATGATGGCAATAAAAGGTCTTAACGCGCCCCAAAAAAAAATGTCACCAATCGCCGCATAAGATGCCATCAGGCTCCGTTTAATCGAATGAACATCAACAGCCTCGTCTCTGGAAGTATTTTCTTCCTCCAGACGGACAACGGTTCCGATAATCGGGGCTGAAAAATAAGGATGCGTGTTAAATACCTGCAGATGCTTCGTTAAAAACTCCTGAGATTCCTTCTTCGTCAGACCCAGCTGATTGATCACGGGAATCACCGCCATGGCAAAACCCAGATTCTGCATTCGTTTGAAATTAAGAGCTGCGTGAATGAATAAGGATCTCACAAAAACATTGAGTAATGTTGTCTTTTTCACTCGGTCCAAACCCTAAAGACAAATAATATCATATTTTTAATAACTTTCATTGCCGCGGGATGATTAACATAAAAGATTCATGAAGTCAATTGGTCCCCCTTGGCAGTTTTTCCTGGTTCCGTTCAACGGAAAAACCCGTTTCCCTCACTGATGGAGGATGAGTTATGATTTTGTAAATCATGAAGGGTTGTGATACAGATATTTCAATGAGTAAAAAGATTCTTTTGATCAACCCCTGGATCCATGACTTTGCAGCCTATGATTTCTGGATCAAGCCGTTAGGCCTTTTGTACCTGGGCTCGCTTTTGCGTCACAATCAACATCATGTTGCTTTGATCGACTGTCTAGATCCTTATCATCCTTTGATGACACAATCCGGTCAGAAAAAACCGAAACGTTATCCCGCCGGTGACGGCAAATTTTTCCGTCAGATGATCCCCGCACCCCCCGCGTTAAATATGCATCCGAAACATTATAGCCGGTATGGTATTTTACCGGATATCTTTATTTCAGATCTGAAGAGAAACCGTGATGCCGATATGGTTTTAATCACGTCGATGATGACATACTGGTATCCCGGCGTTTTTGAGGCGATCAGAATCCTCAAAGACGTTCTGCCCGGGATCCCGATTGTCCTGGGGGGCAAATATGCGACGCTGTGCCATGATCATGCCGTAAAATTTTCCGGTGCCGATTATGTGATTGCCGGTGCGGGAGAACAACAAATTGTTGATTTAATGAAAAAACTCTTCGGAGAAGATCCTTCTTTTCTGCCTGACCACCGTAACCTCGATTCGTTTCCCTATCCGGCATTTGATCTGTCTGACAAAATAGAACATCTGCCCATCATGACCTCGCGTGGCTGTCCTTTCCGGTGCAGCTACTGCGCTTCTCATCTTTTCAATCATTCATTCCGCCGGCGTGATCCCATCAAAGTGGCTGATGAGATCGAACACTGGCAGAACAAATATGGCGTCACTCATTTTACCTTTTATGATGATGCGCTGCTCGTTCGGCCCGACGAAATGATTGTCCCCCTGTTGAATGAATTGAATAAAAGAAGAGTAACCTGTCAGTTTCACTGTCCCAACGGGTTACATTTAAGGGAAATCACCCGGGAGATGGCCCTGCTCCTTCACCGCTCCGGTTTTAAAACCATCCGTTTCGGATTTGAAACATCCGATTTTAATCAACAGGTTAAAACGGGGGGCAAGGTAAAGAACGATGAACTGCGCCAGGCGGTCATGCATTTGAAAAATGCCGGCTATCAGTCCCGCGAGCTGGGCATCTATCTGCTCTGTGGAATGCCGGGCCAGAGGGCCCGCGAGGTGATCGACAGCATCGCCTTCGTGCAGGAATGCGGCGCCAGGCCTCTGCTTGCCGAATATTCGCCGATACCCGGCACTGAAATGTGGGATCAAGCCGTTGCGTGTTCACCCTTTGACATTCTTCACGAACCTCTGTATCATAACAACTCATTGCTCCCCTGCCGGAACGATGATTTCAGTATGGAGGTCTATATGGACCTGAAAAGAAAATTAAACGCAAGTAACCAACAGGTGGATCGGCATGAACGTCGTGGTCTGGTTTAAAAATATACTGATTCTGGCGCTGTCTCTGTTTTTTTTAGTCATCGGCGTCAATACGCTGATGGGTTCTTACCGGATCAATAATCCCATGGAATTTGTCATGTATTTTTTCTCCGCGTCGCTTTTGATTTTGGTCTGTCTGGTCGGCATTATCTATTTTTTCTTCCGGCTTTTTCCTTCGAAGAAAGATGGGTTGGATAAAGATGAAACGTCTTAATATTTTTAAATCTTTTCTCATTGCGGTTCTTATTTTTCTGCTCTGTCATTCCGCCCACGGATTTGATCTGAAAAGCAAAGTCATAAAAACAAAGCTTCAAAACGGCATCACGGTGCTGATGCTGGAACGTCATACCAGTCCGACCGTCTCGCTCTATATCCGTTACCGTGTAGGAGCCGTTGACGAAGAAAAAGGAAAGAGCGGAGCAGCTCATTTCCTGGAGCACATGATGTTCAAGGGAACCGCCTCTATCGGCATCAGAGATTACAGGGCTGAAGAGAAAATCTTGAGGGAGATTGAAAAAACCGGCCAGCGGCTCGATCGCGAAAAGCGAAAGGGGCGAAGAGCGAATACAGCTCTTGTAAAAAAACTCTCTTTTCGCCTCAAAAGCTTACAGGGGGATCATAAAAATTATTTCATTCCCAATGAAATTGACCGGTTGTACACTGAAAACGGCGGTCTGGATATGAATGCATCCACCGGTCAGGATGTCACAACCTACCATGTGAGCCTGCCGGCCAATAAACTTGAACTATGGGCGAGGATTGAATCGGATCGGCTGTTGAACCCGGTTTTCCGTGACTTTTATACAGAGCGGGATGTCGTAATGGAGGAACGAAGGCAGCGAGTTGAATCCAACCCTGAAGGCAAGTTGTACGAGCAGTTCATGAACGCCGCCTACAAAACCCACCCCTACGGACGGCCTATTCTCGGGTGGACAGACGATTTGATATACTTGAGTCCGGATGATTTAAAGAAAATCCTGAAACGGTATCGAACGCCGGAAAGCATTGTGATAGCGGTGGTCGGTGATATTCAGCCGGACGAGACACTGGCATTAGTTGAAAAATATTTCGGTAAACTTCCGTCCGTTAAAAAAATGAAGGACGACCTTCCTGACGAGCTGCCGCAAAAAGCGGAAAGACGGGTCAATCTCCAATTTGATGCCAGTCCGATGATCATGATCGGATATCATAAGCCCAATGCTCCTGACGACCATGATTATGTTTTTGATGTTTTGGAAACGATTCTGTCCAAAGGACGCACCAGCCGGCTTTATGATACTCTGGTGACCCGTCTGCAAATCGCCAAGAGTGTCAGTGCCATTAACGGCATACCGGCTTCACGATATCCAAACCTCTTTACCATTTTTGCTCAACCGCGGCATCCGCACACGAATGCCGAACTGGAAGAAAAAATCATGCTGGAGATTGACAAAATCAAATCAGAACCGGTTCCTCCTGAAGAACTGATCAAGGCAAAAAACAATATCAAGATGTCGTATATTCAAAGCCTCAATTCCAATTCCGAACTGGCATCCATATTATCCTACTACGAAGTGCTGCTGGGTGATTATCAATATTTTTCCGCTTATCTGGATCGTATCGAGCAGGTTACGGCCGATGATATCCAGACAGTGGCGATGACTTATTTGAATCAAAACAACCGGACCATCGCCGTGTTAAATAAAAATGCCGAGTAGTATTGAGATGGAACATAAAATCATCAAAAATGGTTTGACAATTCTTACCCTCCTGCTGGCCCTCACGCTGATCTTCAAAGGGCATGCTCTGTCCGGAGAACAACGGAGTTCGCTGATCGCGCCGGATCAGATTCAGTATAAGCCGTTGCGTTTTGATTTACCCCGCCCGGAACGTGTGGTATTGGAAAACGGCATCGTTCTTTACATTCTGGAAAACCATGAGCTGCCGCTGGTGCATATCAAATCCCTGATCAAAACGGGAACCCTGTATGATCCACCCGGCAAAGAGGGCGCCGCTGAATTAACGGCCTATGTTATGAGAACGGGCGGAACAGCAACGCTGAGCAGCACGGAAGTTGACAGACAATTCGATTTTCTGGCAGCCTCTGCATCTGTCAGCATGTTTCTGGAATCAGCCCAGATCAATTTTTCCGTTTTGAACAATCATATCGACCGGGGACTTGACCTGCTCAGTCAGATTATCACTCAACCTGCTTTTGAACAGGACAAACTGGATCTGGCGGTCCAGTTAAAACATGAAGAAATCCGGAGACTCAAGGACGAACCGCAGGCACTGGCGATTCGGGAATTCAATCGTCTCATTTATCAGAATGATCCACGGGGGCGGTTTCCTTCACACCAATCGCTTGATAAAATCAAGCATGACGATCTGGTGGAATTCCATCAACGCTTTTTTCAGCCAAACAACGCCATGTTTGCCGTGAGCGGTGATATCACCAAAGCAGATGCCATAAAATATTTTAAGAAATACTTCAGCCGCTGGCAACCGGGCACGCCCTTCGCCGAAGCCCACAAGCCCGCCGGGAAAACGAATGCCGGTGTTTATCTGATCCATAAAGAAATTCCTCAATCCTCGGTGATCAGCGGCCTGTATACCGTGGGTAAAAATCATCCCGATTTCTACGCCTTCACCCTGCTGGATTTCATTCTCGGCAGCGGAGGTTTTCCTTCCCGCCTCGTTAACGTTATTCGTAATAATGAAGGCCTGGCCTACAGTGCGGGCAGTTTTTACAGGGCGCGACCGGATTACGGCATTTTCGCCGGTTATGCGTTTACAAAAACTTTTTCGACGCTGAAAGCTCTTTCCCTGATGGATTCAGAAATTGACCGTGCCACGCATCATACCATTACTGAAAGTGAATTAAACTGGGCGAAAAAATCCATCATCAACGGATTTATTTTTTCTTTTTCCACCCCCGAGCAAATCGTCTGGCAGCAGATGAATATCGAGTATGAAAGATTACCTGCTGATTTTCTTTCCACCTACCGGGAAAAAATCGAAAAGGTCTCTCTCGACGACTTGAATCAGGCCGCTGTCCGATATCTACACAACCGGGAAAAAGTTGTTTTAATTCTGGGTGACCGTAAAAACTTGGACCAGACTGCACCGCCAAAAGCATTGATCATCATCACGCCTGAAGATGAATAATTTTTAAAAGGAACTTCTATGATAAATCAAGCCCTCTTTGAAAAAGTATCTGCGAGGATAGATTCCTATCGCGACGCCATGATTGAATTGCAAAAGGATCTCACCGCCCATCCGGCGGTTGGCCCGGAAAATGGTGGCGATGGGGAATGGCTTAAAGCAAATTTTCTGAAAGAGCGTTTACGTCAAATGGGATTTACAAATTTTCAACATTACGATGCTCCGGATGAAAGAGTCTCTTCCGGAATCCGGCCCAACTTTGTCACAACGATGGACGGGAAAAGCAGGAATAAATTTATCTGGATTATTACGCATGTGGACATCGTACCCCCGGGAGAGCTCCGCCTCTGGAGCCATGACCCGTATCAGGCGTATGTCAAAGACGGACATATTTTCGGCCGTGGCGTGGAAGACAATCAACAGGATATGGTAGCCTCCATCTTTGCCGCCAAAGCCCTGATGGATGAAGGGCTGACGCCGGAAACACCGGTCAAGCTCGCTTTTGTCTCCGATGAAGAAACCTCCAGCAGCAAGGGACTTTTCTATATGATCGATTCCACGGATAACCTCTTTCATCATGATGACTTGATTATTGTTCCCGATTCGGGAAATCCGGAAGGATCATTGATCGAGGTTGCGGAAAAAAGCATGCTTTGGTTATGTTTCAAAACAAAAGGGAAACAATGTCACGGCTCTAATCCTCATCTGGGTAACAATGCTTTTACCGCGGCATCGTATTTAGTCACGAAACTGACCAAGTTAAGAAAAATATTTTCCAATACCGATCCTCTTTTTGACCCTCCGCAAAGCACGTTCGAACCGACTAAAAAAGAAGCCAATGTGGGAAACATCAATACCATCCCCGGCGAGGATGTATTCTGCATGGATTGCCGGGTGCTTCCGGAATATGACTTGCAGGACGTTATGGCTGAAATTCAGCGTATTGTCCGTAAGATCGAAAAGAAATTTAAAGTTCAGGTCGATATTTCCACAGCTCAGTACGTCCAATCGGCAAAACCGACACCGGCCGACGCGCCTGTTGTACTGTCACTAAGGGAGGCTATTGAGGCTGTCTATCCTGTCAGAACGTATGCCGGAGGAGTCGGCGCCGGAACGGTCGCTTCGTATATTCGCAAAAAAAATTACAATGTAGCTGTCTGGTCAAAAACGAACCAGACGGCCCATCAGCCGGATGAACACTGTCCCATCGACAATATGCTGGGCAATGCCAAGGTATTTGCCTATTTGTTTTTACGATATTGAGCACTTACCCCCACCCAATATGTATTGCATTAGGGAAATCAACGTGATAAAGGCCTTCTTGAAATTATTGGTTTATCTCCGATTCAGAGGTAGATGAATATTTTGATAAAAGAAAGAAAAAGCGCCGATTCAGAAAAAATTTTTTTTGCGGATCATAACCTGCTGAAACATCTCTGCGGCGAACATGATAAGCATTTAAAGTTTATTGAAAAACTGGAACCCGTAAAAATCAAGGTATGGGGAAACACCATCACCATCTCCGGCCATAACGGGAAGGTGTATAAAATCAGCACCATGCTGCGGCAGCTCTATTCCATCATGGAAAAAGGCTGGCATATTCAACCGTCCGACATTGACTATGCCCACCGCATCCTTTCCGAAGATATCAGCTTCGATCTGGCCCGTGTTTTTCTGGACACCGTTTTCATCTCTTCTCAAAAACGAGTCATCACGCCGAAAAGCATCGCGCAAAGACTTTATCTCGAATATATGAGAAATTTCGATATGGTTTTTTCGATCGGCCCCGCCGGTACCGGAAAAACCTATCTGGCTATGGCGATGGCCGTTTCCTATCTCCTGGAAAAGAAAGTTCAAAGAATCATTCTGGCCCGTCCGGCAGTGGAAGCCGGTGAAAGGCTGGGCTTTCTTCCCGGAGATCTGGCGGAAAAGGTCAACCCGTATCTTCGTCCCCTCTACGATGCCCTGTATGACATGATCGACATGGAACGGGCAGGCGCATTGATTAACAAGGGATTGATTGAGGTTGCGCCTCTGGCCTTTATGCGGGGCAGGACGCTCAACGATTCTTTCATTATACTCGATGAAGCACAAAACACCACGCCGGAGCAGATGAAAATGTTTTTAACACGGCTGGGGTTCGGTTCCAAGGCTGTCATTACAGGCGATATTACCCAGGTGGATCTCCCAGCCGATAGAATTTCCGGCCTGGTGGAGGCCGAAAAAATCCTGAGAAAAAATCCAAATATCCGTTTTGTGCATTTATCCGAGGTGGATGTGATCCGTCACCCGGTCGTGCAGGACATCATCAAAGCCTATGCCCTTCTGGATAGAGAAAAAACAACCCGTCTGAATAAATAATGTTATGAATTTCATTCATCGTTTCAGAAACAAATTCACTGATTTATTTCAGAAGCATCTGGCCGCCATGGCACCTCATTTCGGCTTTTTGAAGAACAGTCTTTTTCAGCGATGGGCTATTGCCCTCGGCCTGTGTTTCATTCTGGCCTTCATCATGGCGCCGGAAATTCGCTTTTCCGAACCAACATTCAAGTTGGGAATGATCGCCCCAAAAAACATTAAAGCCGATTATCCTTTTCTGGTTGAAGATGAACAGGCTACCGAACAGAAAAAGATGATCGACGCGGAAAATATTCTGCCCGTCTATGATTACAACAGCAAAATGGCTCACCACATTAAAACAAAATTACTCAAATCTCTTTCCACCGCTGCCAATAGGCAGGAAATGCTGGCCAAAGAAAATAAAGCGGTGAACGCTTCAGATATTCGTCATTTGCAAAAAGAGAAACAATTTCTGGAATCAAACCTGGGCATTTATTTAAGTCCGGAAGAATTTTATGTTTTGAATGAAAACAAGTTCTCGGAAGACATGCAGCAGAAGTTTTCCAACCTGATTATTTCCTTTTATGAAAATAAATATATCACCGGCGATGTTTTCGAGAAAATGGAAAAGCAAAAAGGAATTATCATTAAAACCATCAACAATCAAATCATCGAGGAAATCAAGGATGCTTCGTCGCTTTTAAACATGAACGACATCGAAGATCATCTTCTTAAAACGGTGAATATGGTTTTCCGCCATGACGAGGATTCTTTAAAATCCGTGGCTCTTTCCCTGACAAAAAAACTGATCGAACCCAATTTAACCTTCAATAAGGAAGCCACCGAGAAGAAGAAGCTGGCCGTGATAGGCGATACCCATCTGTCATTTTTCAAGGTCGAAAAAAATGAAATGATTGTGCGGGAAGGAGAAAAAATCGGTTATCTGCAACTGGCCAAATTAAACGCGTTTTATAAATACGCCCAGGAACACAAATTCACCCGATTAACCACCACGCTGGGATTTTTCTTTACAGCCATGTTTCTTTCCATTGTCCTGTATCTGTGGCGCACCCGAAACTGGACCAAGACCTCGGAGCGTTCCAACCTTGATTTGCTTGTTTTCGGTCTTATTGCACTTTTACAAATTGTGCTGATTAAAGCGGGAATCTTCATTTCCATGGCCATCAACCGGTCGTTTCCCTTCATACCGGCTGATGCATCTTACTTTGCCATTCCTTTTGCGCTCGGGGCCATGATGATAGCCATTCTGATTAATCGCAACGTGGCGTTAATTATCAGCGCTCTGACGTCCTTCTTAATCGGATTTATTTTTGATGAAAAAATCATCTTCCCCCTGTTTTCATTTTTGGGATCCATCGCCGCCTCATATCAAATCGTGCGTATCCGGCGGCGTTCCGTCTTTATGAAAATCGGTGTTTTTCTGGGATTCATTAATATGCTTGCCATTGTTTGTCTGAATCTGATTACAGGCAGCCTCTTGAACGATCTCTGGCTGAGATTGATCATGGGTTTTGTCGGCGGTATTTTCACCGGCATCCTGGTCGCAGGTCTGACGCCTCTTTTTGAAAGCGCATTCGGTTTCATTACCGATATCAAACTTCTGGAACTGGCCAATCTCAACCAGCCTCTTTTTCAAAAGATGATCATCGAAGCTCCGGGAACATACCATCACAGCATCATCGTTTCCTCCCTGGCCGAAGCCGCGGCCGAGGCAATCGGTGCCAACTCTCTTCTGGTAAAAGTGAGCGCCTATTATCATGACATCGGCAAGTTGAAAAAGCCTCTCTACTTTATCGAAAATCAGCACACATCCGATAACCGGCACGACAGACTATCTCCCAAAATGAGCGGTTTGATCATTATTTCTCATGTAAAAGACGGTTGCGAACTGGCAGCCCGGGCCAAACTCGGCCGTCAGATTATTAACATTATCTGGCAGCATCACGGAACCAGTGTCGTCAGTTTCTTCTACGACAAGGCCAAAAAAGACAAGGATGAATCCATTCGCTCGCTGTCGGAAAATGATTTTCGTTATCCCGGCCCCAAGCCGCAGACCAAGGAAGCGGGACTGATTATGCTCGGTGATGTGATCGAGGCATCTTCGCGTACCTTATCCAACCCGACACCGGCGAGAATCAAATCCCTGGTGAGAGAAAGAATTGAAGGAATTTACATGGACGGACAACTGGACGAATGTGAGCTGACATTGAGCAATTTAAACACCATTGCAGAAACATTTACCAAGATCCTCACAGGCATTTTCCATCATCGAGTTGATTACCCCGAAACACACTCCGTCAAGGAAACTGACAACAAGAAAGATATTGATGAAAATACAAATCGAAAATAGGCAATCCAGATTTAAAATCAGCAAACGGACAATCCGCCGCACTGTTTCATCCATTTTGAATATCCTCGATTGCCCCGACAAAGAAATCAGTATCGTTTTCACGGACGATACATCCATGCAACAGTTAAACAAACAGTATCTGGGAAAAAACAAGCCGACCAATGTCATTTCATTTTCTTTACGGGAAGGAAAATACGGAAATATCAATCCTCACGTTTTAGGCGACGTGGTCATCTCTACGGACACGGCTCAAAGAGACGCTATCAGGGGAAACCTCACCTTCGAGCAGGAAATTGATTTTCTCCTCATTCACGGAATTCTTCATCTGCTCGGCTACAATCACGAAAACACATCCCGAAATGAAAAAGCAAGGATGAAAACCAAGGAAATCGAAGTATTCCATAAATTGTATGGCTGCGATAAAAAAATGATTTAACACTTCATGTCAGGCAGGAGGAACGAGCATTGAATTTATCACTGGATAAGAAAGTGGCTTTGGTGACCGGCGGAAGCAGAGGCATCGGTCGAGCTATTGCACTGGGAATGGCACGCTGCGGCGCGGACATTGTAATTGCCAGTCGCAAGATCAACGATCTGGAACGGGTCGCTGAAGAAATTCGGGCCTTGGGAGGCAAATGCCTTCCGGTGGCAACACATATTGGCCGGCTGGATGAAATCAAGAACCTGATGGATAAAACGGTGGCCGAGTTCGGCCGGCTGGACATCCTGGTCAATAATGCGGCTACCAATCCGACCATGGCCGCAGCAATCGATATTGATGACCGCGCCTGGGATTCCATTATGAACCTCAACATCAAGGGCTTGTTTTTCCTCAGCCAGGCAGCGGCCCGCATCATGAAGGACAAAGGAGGGGGAAACATCATCCATGTTGCGTCGGTTGCCGGCATTTCTCCCGACATCCTGCCGGTTTATTCCATCAGCAAAGCAGGGGTCATCATGGCTACGAAAGTGATGGCCCAACAGTGGGCGATCTACAACATCAGGGTTAATGCAATTGCGCCGAGCCTGACCAAAACCAAATTCAGTGAACCACTCTGGTCTAATCCGGATATTTTAAACGTCGTGATGAGCAGAACGCCTCTGGGACGTCCCGCGGAACCGGATGAAATGGTGGGTGCCGCTATCTTCCTCGCATCCGATACCTCAAGCTACATCACGGGACAAATCATCGCGATAGATGGTGGAGTTACTATTTAGTGGTGTTTTTCAAAAAAAGACTTGAACGGTCATGATATTGAATGATATTCAATACATCAAATCATGCTTTTCAATGATATTGAAAAAAACATTGAACTTCGGTCGATGATATAGTAATATCAAGCTATGAAAAGAAACCAGATAAAGCACTTAATATCAGGTAGGTGTATGCTTCCGGTCATTGCCGGTGCCATGTGTATGATTTTAACATGGGTTGCCGGCAATCCCGCCCATGCCGACATTTACAAGCATATTGACCGGGAAGGCGTTTTGCATCTGACCAATGTGCCCTCCGACCCCAGCGTGAAATACGTCATGGTGATGAGGGAGAAAAGGATTCTCTTTAGTTCCCGTCTGGACGTTGCCAAGTATGATCAGCTGATTGCCAGAGCCGCTGATAAATTCAATCTGGATCACGCCTTGATCAAGGCTGTCATCAAAGCGGAATCCAATTTCAACCACAGAGCCGTTTCGCCTGTGGGTGCGCAGGGACTGATGCAGTTAATGCCGAAAACGGCATCCTCGCTCAATGTTGATGACAGCTTTCACCCGGAAAAAAATATTGAAGGTGGCGCCCGTTACCTGAGCTATCTTCTCAAGACCTATAAAGGAAATTTATCGCTGGCTCTGGCCGCATATAATGCGGGAGAAAAAGCGGTGGCAAAATATAATTACAACATTCCCCCCTATCGCGAAACGCAAAATTATGTCCGGAGGGTTTTGAGTTTTTACAGAGATTACCAGCGCACCTGATTCAGGGTTGACGTTTTTCAACGTACAATTTTTTTTGAAGTTCCATCATTTTTTTTTCTTTAATCCCATCGATTTGCATCAACTGACGGATATCCCGAAAACCTCTTAATTGGGCGCGTAGCGCCAGAATTTTTTTGGCGGTTACCGGTCCAATGCCTTTGATGGAAACCAGGTCTTCCTCATCCGCCTGATTCAGATCGATCGGCAACCCCAAAGACAGTTTGGTCGAGTTAGCCATTTCGGCAACGATAATATCCTGCCGCCCCGATCGGGTGGCAATAATTAATTTCATCCCGTTTTTGGCCCGGATATTCATTTTTGACATTTCTTTGATCCCGGCCAATTCCAAGAATTGATTCACAGACGTTCCCCGGGCTACAAAAAAAACTCCGGCATTCCGATCATTTTCAATAACCTCCACCGCCACGCAATCCACGCACTGGTCAGCCAGCACAGGAATTTTATGCTTAAAAACGTGACGGGAGATCAAAAGAAAAAGGGGGATCATCACCAGAATGAAAGATATGGTGATGATCCCCCTGAACCTGTTCTCTGACATGATCATGCTGTTATTTTTTCTTTTCCAGCTCGAAAGCGTCATGCAGCACGGATACGGCAAGCTCCATATACTTTCTCTGAATGATGCAGGATATTTTAATTTCCGACGTGCTGATCATCATGATGTTCACACTCTCTTTCGCCAACGCCTTGAACATCCTGGCGGCGACTCCGGAGTGGCTGGCCATTCCCACACCGATGATCGATACTTTCGCCACCTGATCATCAATCTCTACCTGATCGGCGCCGACTTTTTTAGCAGTTGCCTCGACAATTTTCTGCGCGTCTTTCAAATCTTTTTTGGAAACCGTGAAGGTAATATCTGTAAAACCTTCAAGGCTGATGTTCTGAACAATCATATCCACAAAAATATTTTTATCCGACAGGGGAATAAATATATCCGCGGCTACACCGGGCTTATCAGGGACATGAACAATCGTAATTTTAACCTGATCACGATCGTACGTTACGCCTGAAATGATTTCTCTTTCCATATCTTTATCTTCCTTCGTCACAAGCGTTCCTCCTTTATCCGTAAAAGTTGATTTCACATACACGGGCACATTATATTTTTTTGCCATTTCCACAGAACGTGGCTGGAGAACCTTGGCCCCCATCATGGCCATTTCCAGCATTTCATCATATGATATTTTTTCCAGTCTTCTGGCTTTATTGCATATATTGGGATCGGTCGTATAAACACCGTCCACATCGGTATAAATGTCACACCGGTCTGCTTTCAACGCCGCGGCCAGAGCGACAGCGCTGGTATCGGAACCTCCGCGTCCCAAAGTTGTAATATTATTCTCTTCATCAACGCCCTGAAACCCGGCAACGATGATAATCGTTCCTTTTTTCAGTTCTTGTTTGATGACTTCCGTATCAATCAGCGAAATTCTGGCTTTCTTGTAGGCTTTGTCTGTTAAGACCTTTACCTGAAATCCCAGAAATGATCTTGCGCGGTGGCCCATGCCGTTCAAGACAATGGACATGAGGGTCACCGTAACCTGCTCCCCGGTAGATATTAACGAATCATATTCCCTTTCATCAGGATAATCGGCCGCCTGCTGGGCCAGGTTGATCAGCCGGTCGGTTTCTCCGGCCATAGCCGACAAAACGATAACCACCTGGTTTCCGTCTTTTTTGACTTTGATCACTTTTTCGGCAACATTTTTTATCTTGTCAATATCCGCCACCGATGATCCACCGAATTTCTGAACAATTAACGCCATATCAATCAACCTCCCATTTTGTATCGTTGAGCAGCTCTTTCAACCTGTCTGCCGGTCCGTCTATAACGATTTTTCTTTGATTCTCATCTATATATTCAAAGGTGATCAGGAAAGCGTCCTCGGGCAGTTTTTCCGCTATCTTTTCCGCCCATTCAATCACAACGATTCCTTCTCCGTTGAAATACTCTTCACACCCCAGATCTTCAAGTTCCGCATAATCATTGATACGATAAATATCGAAATGATAAAGTTTAACTCTCGCCGGATACTCATTAATCAGCGTAAACGTCGGACTGGTAATCCGGTATGTTTCACTCACGCCAAGGCCCCGGGCCAGGCCGCCGGTGAAGCATGTTTTTCCTGAACCCAGCTCTCCCGAAAGCCCCAGTATATCCCCCGCCCTGAGCCTTTCGGCCATTTCGCGGGCGACGTCTTCGGTTTGCCGGGCGCTCCCGGAGAGCATCCGGGCTTTTACACGATTTCGGTTCATTTTTTCAATCAATTATTTTTCCAGCACGACAACGGCGGTAGAATAGTTTTTTGTATGCGTCAAACTCAAATGAACTTTTTTTATTTTTTTTTCTTTGAGGCGTTTTTTTGCTTCACCGCCAATCACCAGAACCGGCTTTCCGTTCTCCTCATTAACCACCGCAATATCACTCAATTTAACGCCCTCTCCCAGGCCAATGCCCAGGGCTTTCAAAAAAGATTCTTTCGCCGCGAACCGGACGCCGTAGTGTGTTGCCGAATGAGCATGTCTTCCGCAATAACCTATTTCAGCAGGGCTAAAAATCCTGTTAATAAATTTCGGCCCCCATTTGGCAATGATTTTCTCCATCCGGCTGTTTTCCACTAAATCGATTCCAACACCATAGATCATGACATCACCTGACCGGAATGAATAACCGCGTCCGTGACCGATGCCACTTTTTTCATCGCAGCCACATCATGCACCCGGATAACGTGACATCCGTTGAGAATCGCCGCGGCAACGGTTGCCGCGGTTCCTTCCATCCTTTCGTCCGGATCCCCGCCGATCATTTTACCAATAAATGATTTTCTTGAGGTTCCAATCAATACAGGCATCCCCAGCTTCTTGATCTGCGAAAGATTTTTTATAATTTTATAATTATCTTCCGCCGTTTTCCCAAAACCGATCCCCGGATCGACCATGATGGATTCTCTTTTTACGCCGGCATTTAGAGCCTTATCTATGCTTTTTTTCAAATACTCTGTGATCTCGCCCATGAGATCACGGTATTCCAGATTGCCTTTCTGCATACTGCGCGGCTGACCCTTCATATGCATGAGCACCAAGGCGGCACCGGTTTGACGGGCAACTTCAACCATCTTGCTGTCATGGTTCAGAGCGCTGATATCATTGATCATTTCAGCACCGGCGTTCACGGCCGCTTTGGCGACATCCGCCTTCCGGGTATCAATGGATATGGGAATCTTGATTCTTCCGCTCAAACCTTCAATCACAGGGAGAACCCGTTCCATCTCAACCTTTACCGGTACAGCTTTCGAACCCGGCCTGGTCGACTCGCCACCGATATCGATCATATCAGCCCCTTCGTCTGCCAGCCGCAAGCCATGCTCAATCGCTTGATCCCTGGAAAAATAAATCCCTCCATCCGAAAAAGAATCGGGAGTCACATTTAAGATGCCCATAATCAGCGTTTTTTTACTCAACACCATTTCCCGCCGGGACGTCTTTAAGACAAATTCACGCTCCCCGATATTTTCCAATAAATCCAGAATATCTCTTGCGAGCAGCTTTAAGCCAAAAGGCTGTTTCTCCATCTTCGCCGTCAATGCGCGAATTTGTTTGATCGTTCCCATAATCAAAATATCTGTCGACGGAATGCTGCAGGCAACGCTTCCTCTGGCCACAGCGGCCTCTCCTCCCAGGGACAGCATCTCCTGCTTGATGATATTGGCAACTTTACAGGATTGTTTCTCCAGCAGGATATTCAGGTGGACAGCTTTAGGCGCCATAGCATCGATGCCGTAAGCCTCCACGCCGATTTTCCTGAACAGAGCAGCCGCGGCGCTGGTATCTTTAATCTCGATTATTTTCACCGGAAAACACCACTATTCATAGAACATGAACTTTTGAAGATTTGTGTAGCGACCCCTTATCGTTTCAACCGGAAACTCTTGTCCGGCTATGCCGGAGGGCATCTTGTTCAGTCAAGGATACGTTTATATATCACAGATTTTTTCAGTTGACGGCTTGCAGCTCTCCCTGTTTATCCTCGGGTAACTTATCACCGATCAGCGCGTCGATTTCTGTTCCGCTCAAGACCTCTTTTTCAAGAAGCTCTCCCGATATCTTGTGCAACACATCGACGTGATCGGCAAGAATTTTCTTGGCCCGCTCATAATTGCGTGAGACAATGACAACGATTTCCTCATCGATGTGCTTCGCGGTTTCTTCGCTGTAATCTTTGTGCGTGGCAAATTCCCTGCCCAGAAAGATCTGTTCCTCTTTTTTCCCGTAACTCAAGGGGCCCATCTTTTCACTCATCCCCCATTCGCAAACCATTTTCCTTGCCAGATTGGTGGCCCGTTCAATGTCATTACCGGCACCGGTTGTAAAATCATGCAGCACCAATTCTTCGGCAGCCCTTCCGCCCAGGAGAATGGAAATGCTATTTTCCAGATAGGCTTTCGGATAGGTATGCTTTTCATCGATCGGCAGCTGCTGGGTCAAGCCCAATGCCCTGCCTCTGGGAATGATCGTCACTTTATGTATAGGATCGGTTCCCGGCAGCATTCTGGCCACCAGCGCGTGTCCGACTTCATGATAAGACGTGTTGCGTTTCTCCTCATCGCTGATAACCATGGTTTTTCTTTCCGTGCCCATCAGGATTTTGTCTTTGGCAAATTCAAAGTCGCTCATATTGACCTTGTCTTTGTTCGCGCGCGCGGCGTTCAGCACCGCTTCATTGACCAGGTTTTCAATATCAGCGCCGGACATCCCGGGCGTCCCCCTGGCTAAAACCGCAAAATTCACGTCTTCTGCCACCGGCGTTTTGCGCGCGTGAACTTCAATAATTTTCTCACGACCTCTCACATCGGGCAAAGGCACAACAACCTGCCGGTCAAAACGTCCGGGCCTGAGTAAAGCCGGATCGAGAACATCAGGACGGTTGGTGGCAGAAATCAGAATCACGCCCTCGTTGGATTCAAACCCGTCCATTTCCACCAGCAACTGATTGAGCGTCTGCTCTCTTTCATCATGGCCACCGCCCAGTCCCGCGCCGCGATGACGGCCCACTGCATCAATTTCGTCGATAAAGATGATACAGGGAGCATTCTTTTTGGCCTGACTGAACAAATCGCGCACACGCGACGCCCCCACACCGACAAACATTTCCACAAAGTCAGAACCGCTGATCGTCAGAAAAGGCACTTCCGCCTCGCCGGCAATCGCCCGTGCCAGCAGCGTTTTACCTGTTCCGGGAGGGCCAACCAGCAGCAGCCCCTTGGGAATTCTGCCACCGAGTTTCGTGTATTTTTTAGGATCCTTCAGAAAATCAATGACCTCTTCCAGTTCGGATTTGGCCTCATCAATGCCGGCGACATCGGCAAAGGTTACCCGTTTGGATTTATCCGTAATCAAACGCGCCTTGCTCTTGCCGAACGCCATGGCCTTGCCTCCGCCGGCCTGCATCTGGCGCATGAAGAATATCCAGATTCCTATCAGAAGAATCATCGGCGCCCAGGAAATCAGAATGGTCAGCCAGGGAGAGTCTTCATCCGGCTTGGCAGTAATTTTAACCCCCTTTTCTCTGAACTGGGAAACCAGTTTATCGTCTTTGGGGGCAAATGACTTGAACAGCTTGCCATTGGTCATTTTACCGGAAATATGATCTCCCTGAATCGTGACCTCACTTATCTCTCCCTTTTCCAGAAGGGTAACCATTTCACTGTATATGATATCTTTACTGCCCGACTTAGGCTGATTATAAAGCTGCCATACCAGCAAGAAAACCAGCAGTACGGTCAGAATAAGAGCTATATTTTTTTGAAACTGATTCAATATTCTTCTCCTTATGGTGAATTGGGATTTACCTTTATAATAATATTGGATTTAACTCAAATAGTTTCTACCGCTGGGCGTGTTGCCCTTTGCTCCCTCCGGACGGCGGAGATAAACTTTTTATGGTCAACCGGAGAACTTTCCTGGTATCCTCCGTGATTTTCACCCGATCATTCAAATGTATGTTTTCTATGCTGATAACCGAAAGATCATCGGCCAGGAGCATGAGGCTGTCCCGTTGATCGACCGGGATTTTACAATTGATCAGATAATCCTTGATTTTCTGCCGTCCGGTCATCCCCATGGGCTGAAACCAGTCGCCGTTTCTTCTGTTTCGGATCACCAGGGGATATTTGATTTTATCCGCATCCAGATAAATTCTATCCTGACGTGTGAAATCGACATGGCGATTTTGAACCATCTTTGTTTCAACGCAAAGATTTTTTTCCCGAATGTAAACCGTTTGCGGAATGTTCACGGCATACGCATATTTCTTTTGCCTTGCCGACGCCTTTTTTACTTCCAGAATGAGCTGATCATATTCCCGTCTGGCTTCCGTCCTTTTGGGCAGAACCACCCGCTTCCCTGACACACTCCCCTGGACCAACCGGTCAACGGACTTCACATGAAGAAAGCTAATGCCGTTATTCCCCGGTGTCAACTCTTCCAAAAACATTTTAATCATTCTCCACCGGATCGCCACCGGCCGTTTTTTCAAATCATTGTTTTGAATCACGATCCTTTTCTGGTGCCGCTGAACCGAAGACGACCGGACCGCATCATCCACACAGTTCCTGACAAAGTCGTCCTCCATCCGCAAGACTTCCGCCGTCCGGGCAAGCGTTTCTTCTATGTTCGGATTGTAGTGCTCTTTTAAATACGGTATCAGGTCTGCCCTGACGCGGTTTCGCAGATACCTCCGGCTTTTATTGGAACGATCCTGACGATACGCTGCACGGGATTGATCTAAAAAGGAAATAATTTCCTGCCGCGATGTTTCCAATAACGGCCGAATGAATTTCCCGTCTCTTCTGGGTAAAATACCTTTCAGCCCCGCCGATCCGCTCCCGCGCAGCAGATTCATCAATACCGTCTCCGCCTGATCCTGCAGGTGATGCCCCAGTGCGATTTTTTGCGCACGATGATCTTTCGCCAGCCTGCTTAAATAACGATACCGCTGCTGCCGGAAGAAATCTTCCGGTGAAGTGCCTTTTTTATAATTTTTCCTGTTCATTTTTCCGGAAAAGAAAGGCAGATGAAGCTTTTCAGCCAGATCATGGCAGAATGCTTCGTCGGCGTCGGATTGTCTTCCCCTTAATCCGTGATTGAAATGGGCGACCATCAGCGTCAGATCCATCTCCTGAGCGATCGGAACCAGCGTCATCAGCAGAGCCGTAGAATCAGCACCGCCGGACAGAGCGACGATGACGCGATCCCCCTGTTCAAGAAGAGAGTGCGTTACGATGGTTTTTCTTACTTTTTCCAGCATGGCTCATAAAAACAAGGATTGAAGCTCCAGAACGTCTTCACAGTAATAATCGGCCTTCAGTTTGAGCAGATCCTCACGGTTTCCCAAACCGTTCAATAACGCGCAGCTCAGTATTCCTGTGTGCCTGGCAATCATAACGTCATTGACGCCGTCACCAATCATGACGATCCTTTCCCGGGGTAAACGGTTTTCCTTGAAAACCTCGTCCAGAACGCGGGGATCTGGTTTGATAAATGGTGTGGAATCCGCCCCGATGATCTCGGCAAAATATTGATCGATCTTCAATCCCTCGGCGATCTTGAGCGTAAACTGATGCCGCTTATTCGTCAGAATAATTTTTGTTTTTTGCCGGAAATGTTCCAGAACGTTTCTGACGTTGGAATACAAAACAGAATGATCCAGGAGATGCTTCGCGTAATACTCGGTAAAAATTCGCAGGGCATTTTCATGAAGACCATCACGATCTTCACCGAGCGCCCTCTCCATTAACTTACGAACACCGTCACCGACAAAGCTGATGATTTCTTTTCCCGATTTTTCCGGAAGACCAAGTGCCTTCAGCGTATGGTTAATGCTTTGGACCAAATCCGCGCCTGTATCCACCAGCGTGCCATCAAAATCAAATATCATTAAATCAATTTTTTTCATCATTTCCCCCTTGGGCCTATATAGCGGAGTGCATGAACAAAAACAAGTTCGATTCAAGAAAAAGTGTTTGACTAACCTTCTGTCCGGTGTTAAAAAGGCATTCAAACCGCTTGGATCCCTTACTCGACTGAGACGGTCCTGATCAATGGAAATGTCGAAAAAGGTCTTCCGTTACGCGGAAGGCCTTTAATAATTTTACTATGAAGAAGCCATCCAAACATACATTCACCATCATCGGGACCGGAATGGTAGGAACGGCGATCGGTTTCCTTTTAAAAAAAGCCGGCTACAAAATCCATGCCATCTGTGATCAATCATCCGCAGCTTTAAAAAGAGCCCATCCCTACACGGGCGGCAATATGTTGCTGAAACCCAAGGATGCCCTGCGGCATGCAGATTGTCTTTTAATCACCACCCCCGATGATGCCATCGCATCCGCCTGCGCGGAACTCGCCCGCTCTCCGGACATGAAAGGAAAATTCGTTTTTCACATGAGTGGAGCCTGTGGACTGGATGTTCTGGAGTCGGCAAAAAAAGCCGGCGCTCATATCGCCTGCATTCACCCTTTACAGAGTTTTTCGTCTATTGAACAGGCAATTCAAAACATTCCCGGAAGTTACTTTGGCGTCACGGCGGACAAAAAATCTTCAGCGGTGGCAAAAAGAATCGTCCGTGATCTGCAAGGCATCCCCATTGTGATTTCTCCCGACCAGAAACCGCTTTATCACGCTGCGGCCTGCTTCGCCTCGAATTATCTGGTAACACTCATGAATGTGGTGGAATCCATCTGCAGGTCAATCGGCATCCATGAAAAGGATGCCCGGAAAGCCTATCTTCCTTTGGTGTACGGCAGCTTGAAAAATATTGAAAAGTCCGGCTCAACATTATCGCTGACCGGCCCCATTGCCCGCGGGGATTGCAACACCGTCAAAAAACACATCACATCCATCCATCAGACACTGCCGCAATATTCTTCGGTGTATTCCGTCATGGGATCACTTGCCGTGGACATTGCCCGGCAAAAAGGATCTTTGACCGCTGAACAGGCAAAAAAAATCACCGCCTTTTTGAAAGGAGAAAAGTCATGAGCACTCAAACAAAAATTACCCGAAAGACCACCGCGGATATAAAAAAGATGAAAGCGTCGGGGGAAAAAATTACCATGCTGACCGCTTATGATTACGCAATCTCCTCGCTGCTGGATGAATGCAACATCGACATTATTCTGGTAGGAGATTCACTGGGCAATGTGGTTCTGGGCTATGACACCACCTTACCGGTGACCATGGAAGACATGCTGCACCATACCAAGGCCGTCTCACGCGGCGTCCAGCGCGCAATGGTTGTCGCCGATATGCCTTTTTTATCTTACCAGGTATCCGATCACGAAGCGATTCGCAACGCCGGAAGATTATTAAAAGAGGCCAACGCGCAGGCGGTCAAGCTGGAGGGTGGAAGAGAGTTTGCAGACACCGTGAGGAAAATTACCGCGGCGGGAATACCCGTCATGGCTCACCTGGGCTTAACCCCTCAATCCATTCATCAGCTCGGTGGATATAAAGTTCAGGGGAAAAAAGAAGATGCCGCCAGGATCATCATTGATGACGCCAGGATACTCGAAGAGGCGGGCGCATTTGCCGTTGTGCTGGAATGTATTCCCGAAAGTCTGGGCGCCGAGATATCCGAAGCTCTGACCATTCCCACCATCGGTATCGGCGCGGGGGTTCATTGCGACGGACAGGTTTTAGTGATTAACGACCTTCTGGGGATCAGCGAAAAATTCACGCCCAAGTTTGTAAAAAAATACGCCAACCTGAATGGAGAAATCAAGAAAGCCGTTAAAAATTATATCGGGGAAGTTAAACACGGTAACTTCCCCGACAGTGAGCACAGTTTCAAATAATTTTGACGATCATTTTTATAGATTGATCACAATCTTGGCCTGTTCCCTGATTTTCTTCACGTATTCACTGAAGATTTCCATTTTCTTTCGTTGTTCCAGGTAAGAAGAAATTTTCCCTTTAACCTCATTGAGGGCAACTTTCTTTTCCGGTATTTTATCAAGTACCTGCACAATGTGATACCCGTACTGAGTGGTAATCACCGGGCCAATGGCATTTTTTTCCTGAGAAAAAGCTGCTGTTTCGAATTCTTTGACCATCTGTCCTTTTTTAATATAACTTAAATCACCACCGGCTTCTTTGCTGGGACAATCGGAATTTTTCATCGCCAGGTCTGCAAAGTCACCACCGTTGAGCAACTGTTTACGCAAATCTTCAATTTTTGCCTTCTTCTGCGCTTTCGTCTTTTCATCATCTTCCTTTTTCAGGGTTACAAGAATATGACGAACGTGAACACTCGCGGGCTGCAGAAACAGCTTTTCACGGTTTTCGTTATAGAATTTGCTGATCTCCTGGTCTGTCGGCTTGGCTTTCTTACTGCTTTCCATATCTTTTAGCTTTTCTACTTTGACTGCCAGCTTAATATCCTCATTGGTCAATTTATTTTCCTTGAGGATATCTTCTATTTTCTTACCGGGAGGAAGACTGGCCTTGATCCCTTCAAGGGCTTTTTTAACCTCCTCATCCGTCACCGCTATTTTCCTTTTTTCCACCTCATTGGACAACAGTGTCTTCATGATAAAAACTTCTACCAGCTGCTTTTTCAGGTTTTCTTTAAGTTCCTTCTGTTTATCGGCCGGCACCTTGTCTTTGATCGCCTTGAATTTTTCTTCTATATCTTTATTGAGATCCGCTTTCTTCATAACTTTTCCATCAACACTTACGGCAACATCTCCCGGCAAAGCTTTTTCCACCGGTACTTCAGGTGCTGTAACCTGAGTCTTGTTTTCGCCTACAGTCGTTGCTTCTTTTTTGTCGCTTCCTGAACAGCCCAGGATCAAAACGGTAGCAAACAAAACAAAAATGATTTTCCAGCTTTTGCTGATTTTGGTATTCATCAATTTCCTCCCGAAATAATTGAAAATTTTTCTTTTTCGCCGCTTATATGTAAAATATATGCCGCCGTCAAGATTTTTCTCCCGGCATTAACGCTCTTTAAGTGACCTTTCGCAAAAAGGTGAGTATTTCCCTCTGTTCCGGCAAGTTTGGAACATTTCTGTCGTCACTGTATTTCGATGATGTCAGGCCGGACATGGCCAACATTCTTTCAAGCGCGGCAAACATGGAAATTTGCGGATAAACGGTTTCGGTTAAATGATGGATCATTTTTAACGTCCTGAATCCATCAAACCAGTCATGAAAATGCCTGCGCAGATTTGTTTCATCTTTAACATTGCTTCGTATTCGCGTCCAGACCTGTCGAAAGTCATTTTTCACAAGAAAATTCTTCAGCGCAGGATGAATCCGTTCCGCGCCGCGGATGATGTCATCGCCGGAAGATAGCCCATCACCGGTCATCCAGTGCAGCCATTGCTTCAACACAGAAAACACCTGCGGATCATATAAACGATATTCATCCTGATGATTGGAAGAAAGAAACCTGCTGACCCTTTTACCGGTTCCGAAAGGAACCCGGTTGGAGGGACGGGCAGACGGATACACACAGGTTTCCCTGATATAATCAATCCGGCCAACCTTGGCCAGCTTATTCAGAAAATAGAAATCTTCCCCCGCTTCCCTTTTATTCATCCCTCTCACTTCCAGATAAGCTTCGGTGGAAACGCTGATGGTGGAACCGATCGAGTGAAACGCCCGGGGCGAGCCCGCATACTTCAATCCCAGAACCCAATAACGCAGAAAAATTTCATAACACAGGATCGCCGCCTGATGAATTTCCGCCGAGGGCGTCTGATGCTCATAAGCAACGATGGCAGTTTTGACACCCGGTTTGAAGGAATCGTGTATCACCGACAAATAATTCTTCTGCACCAGGGTATCGGCATCCAGGCTGATGATGATTTCGGGCGGTTGAGAGCCGTTTCCCGAAAGGCGAAGCACTGAATCCATGCCGATCTTCCTGGCCATGCCTACACCGCCTCCGCGTACAGGCAGTTCGCATCCGTGCGACGACGCGTCAATATATCCCAGCTTCATCCGGGAATCAGACACAAGGCTCAAGCAGCGCATCAATGAATCATCTGGCGCGATTTTTTTTATAGATTTTTTCCGGACCAGAGTATCCAGATATTCCAGCGTAAACTGATTGTCGTCCTTGATGTCGGCAGACGAGTTCTCTTGATTGTTTACAACACAAACCACAAGCGAATATTCAAGAGCTGAAGCATCGTTTTCGGCAAGCGATGCCAGCGTGTGAAAAAGAGATTCCTTTTCCGCAAGCACGGGAATCACCACAACCTGCGAAACAGGTTCCGTCTCACCGGTAACGAATTTCCAGTTTCCCCTGACGGCATAATGTTTCAGATAGTCATCAATAAAAGATTTTTTCTTCATAAGAGATCCTGCAGAACGCTTTCCCTGAGCAGGGGATAATCATCACCGGGAAGCCAGTGGATCGCCACGCCCTTTCTCTCCATTCTTCGAAACCAGGTATCCTGTCGTTTCGCAAATTGATGAATCGCGATGTTCAACTTCTCCTTCATTTCCGGATAGGTTATTTTATGCTGAAGATATTGCGAGATGAAACGATACTCCAGCCCGAAGCTCTCAAGTCTTGCCCAGCTCAGCCCATGGGCATGAAGGCTTGCAACCTCTTCCACCATTCCCTGATCGAGCCTTTCATCCAGGCGACGCGTAATCCTTCTCCGGAGCTCCGCCCGCTCCCACCGTATGCCAAAAACGGCGGCGTTCACTTCCTGCCCGGCCATTCCTGTCTTTTGCACGTCCTGGCGCGCCAATTCAATTTCGATGGCTCTGATCAGCCGTTCTCTGTCGTCAAGATCCGTCCGGTTATGCAGTTGCGGTTTCAATTCCCAAAGACGTTGGCGCAGCTCTTCCATGGTTTTCCCGTTTAATTCATCCCTCCGGTTTTGATTCACAGGAGCTTCCGGCAAATCGTATTGACAGAGAATGGATTCCAGGTAAAGGCCGGTTCCTCCCACCAGAACCGGCAGCACATTCCTTTTTCGAAGATCATCGAAGATCAGAAAAAACCGTTTGTGAAATTCAAAAAGATTAAATTCGTTTTGCGGATCCTCCACATCAATCAGGTGATAAGGAACTTCCCAGCCATCGATAACAAACTCCCTCAAATCCTTTCCCGTGCCGATATTCATCTTTCTGTACACCTGACGGGAATCCGCGGAAATGACTTCACCATTCAAATCGTGGGCGAGTTTCGAGGCGAGCCGGGTCTTGCCGGACGCCGTCGGACCGAGAATAACGATGAGATTTTTTGACATGACCAAAGATGATCAGTTTCAGATCCTGACCGATCAGAACGGAACCGTTCCATTAACCGACGCCGCCAAGTTTCGCAACCGGCATTCGAGTTTCGCCAACGCCATCGCTGAAAATCAGGATGGACGTGCCGGTTAGGTTGTCAGCTTGCGTCACTAAAAAAATGCCCCGCCTGCGGTAAGCAAAAAGCGGGGCAATTCTCTAAACTAAAATTGATAAATTGCTTTATTATAGTGGCTGAACGTTTGTCGCGCTTGGGCCCTTGTTTCCCTGCTCTATATCGAAACGAATTTTCTGACCTTCATACAAAGTCTTGAATCCTGTTCCGTTGATGGCACTATAATGAACAAACACATCGCCGCCCTCATCGTTCTCAATGAAACCAAACCCCTTCTTCTCATTGAACCATTTTACCTTACCTTCTGCCAAAGCTAAAACCCTCCTTTTTATTTTCATTCTCTGTCTGATGGCACCAGACGAGAGACATAAAAAAACCGCATAATTTCTGATTCACTCAGAAACTTTTTGCGGTTATTTTATTTCTAACAAAAATCAGCACTAACTATTTCCTAACAAAAAAACCCAAATCATTACCAACGTCACATGTGCAAAGTTGTAAATTTTTTGAAGTTACTGAAAAAACTAGCACCATTGATTTTCAAAATCAAGCTTTTTTTATAATTTAATTATGTTTTTTTTAACTATGAATTTTTTTAAAATTTCAGCAAGCTCATTTTCTCTGCCCATATAAAAATGATCCCCGCCACGAATAATTTCCAGAGGGACATTTATTTTTTTGGCTTCACGGGTCAAAACATTCAAAGAACAAAATGGATCACGTTCTCCACAAATGATTAAATCAACCCTGCCTTTTAACTTCTCCCACTCAAAATCAAAGTAACTGATGGGCGGCGCTACAAAGATACTTGTCGAAAAAAGGATGTTTTGATCTTCAAGCACCTTCGAACCGACCCACGCGCCAAAAGAGTATCCGGCAAACAACAACTCCGTTAATCCCGATTTTTTTAAATATTCGCAGACGGCAAGAATATCCTGCTGTTCGCCTCTCCCTTCATCATAACTTCCCGTGCTTCCCCCTACCCCTCGGAAATTGAATCTCATCGTGGATATTTTCTCCGTGGCGAACGTTTCCTGAATGGTCTCCACGACGTTATTGTACATTGATCCGCCCATCAGGGAATGCGGGTGGCAGATCACCAAACCCTTGGTCCCTGAAAATCTGTAGAATAAGCCCTCGATCATCAAAGAGCCGTTCTTAATCATTGTTCTTTCTTCCGGCATGATCATTCCTAAATCGTTCCCGCCATATGGCAGGCACAAAAGCTTTGTTCATCGATCTGTTTCAGCGGAGGTTCGTGCTTGCAAATTTCAGCCCTGTAAGGACAACGCGGCTGGAAAGAACATCCCTGACCTTCAGCAAATCCCACCTCCCCTTTCATTTTGATTCCTCTGCCCCTTTCGCGCGGATCGCAGGAAGGTACAGCATCCAGCAGCATACGGGTATAGGGATGAAGGGGCCGGTTATAAATATTTTCATTCGACGAAAGTTCGACGATTTTACCCAGATACATCACGGCAACGCGATCGGAAATATACCGGATGACATTGAGATCATGGGAGATGAACAAATACGTCAGATTGAAATCCCGTTTTAAATCTTTTATCAGATTCAGAATCTGCGCCTGAATGGAAACATCCAGTGAAGAAACCGGTTCGTCGGCAATAATCAATTCAGGATTCAACACCAAAGCCCGCGCGATTCCGATACGCTGACGCTGTCCGCCGCTGAACTCATGGGGATAACGATGCGCCTGCTCTTTTTTCAAACCGACCCTTTCCATGATATCCAGCGCCCTCTCTTCGCGTTCACTTCTGATGCCCAGGCGGTGAATGGTTAAAGGCTCTTGAATCATGCTGAAGGCCGTCTTTCGTGGATTGAGAGAGGAATAGGTATCCTGAAAAATGATCTGAACACCGCGGCGGTAAGACTTCAGCGCCTCCCCGGAATACGAAAATATATTTTCACCTTTAAAGTTAATTGAACCGCCGGTAGGCTTCTCCAGCCTCGTCATCAGACGCGCCAGCGTTGATTTCCCGCAACCGGATTCGCCAACCACGCCCAGCGTCTCACCTTTGAAAATCTGCAAATCAATATGATTGACGGCATGAATGATTCTTTTCTGAGCGCTGAAAAAACCGCCGCTTAAAGTATACTGTTTACTTAACTGACTGATTTCAACCAGTGTACCGGACATCATTCACTCTCTCAATGAATTTTTCCCATCGTATTTCCAACAGGAAACAAAATGACCTGTTTCGATTTCAGCCAGAGCGGGTTCTTTCGATTGGCAATCGGCAAAAGCATACGGGCAGCGATCTTGAAAACGGCAGCCCGCGGTCAAATCATACAGACCCGGCACAGTGCCCGGAATGGTTTTCAAATACTCCCCTTTTCTGCCGGATGCCGCGCAGACAGCCGGTATGGATTCCAGCAATCCTTCAGTATAGGGATGCAGCGGTTTGGCAAACAGCGCTTCCACCGGCGCGCTTTCCACAATTTTGCCGGCGTACATGACCGCGACTTTCTGGGCATTCTGGGCAATGACGCCCAGATCATGCGTAATAAAAATCACCGCCATGTTGTTCTTCTGTTTGAGAGAAGAGATCAGATCCAGAATCTGCGCCTGAATCGTGACATCCAGCGCCGTGGTGGGTTCATCCGCCAGCAGCAGCTTCGGATGGCAGGACATTGCCATCGCAATCATCACCCGCTGCCGCATGCCGCCGCTGAGATTATGCGGATAATCGCGCACCCGTTTTTGCGGATCGGGAATGCCCACCTCGCGCAGGAGATCAACACTCAGCTCCAGCGCCTTTTTTGCCGGAAGGTTCCGGTGCAAACGGATGGCCTCGGCGATTTGTTCACCGATGCGTAAAACGGGATTGAGCGAGGTCATCGGCTCTTGAAAAATCATCGAGATTTCACTGCCACGACGGGCGCGCATGTCTTCTTCGGATAATGTCAGCAAATTCTGACCGGAAAAGATGATTTCGCCGTTGGCAATTCGGCCGTCGCCGGGAACCAGGCGCATAATGGAAAGCGCCAGCATGGTTTTGCCGCAACCGGACTCGCCTACGATGCCCAGCGTTTCACCGGAATGAACCTGCAACGAAACGCCGTCCACGGCTTTGATTCTGCCCCGGGCCGTATTAAAAACCGTCACCAGATCTTTTATTTCCAGAAGAGGCGTCTGCATGAATTATTTCCGGGCGCGATGTCGCAGGAACTCCACCAGCAACCGGACGCCGACTCCCGCCGCGCCTTTGGGAATGTAAGGCTTGTCTTTGGTCGTCCAAGCCGGACCGGCGATATCCAGATGCACCCACGGATGCTCTCCGACAAATTTGCTCAGGAAAGCAGCCGCGGAAATCGTGCCGGCAGGGCGTCCGCCACTGTTTTTATAGTCGGCGATATCACTTTTCACCAGCTCGTGATACTGTTCCCATAACGGCAGTTCCCAGACCAGCTCACCGGAATTCTGCGCGGCGCTGTTGATTTCCTTTTTCAAATTATCGTCAGTTCCCAGCATGCCGATGACATCGTCCCCCAGCGCGATAATGCAGGCACCGGTCAGCGTGGCCAGATCGATCACCGCTTCGGGCTTGAACTCCGACGCGTAAGCCAGAGCGTCCGCCAGAATCAAACGGCCTTCGGCATCGGTATTGAGAACCTCAATGGTTTTTCCGGAATAGGATTTGATAATATCACCCGGCTTATAGGCGGATCCGCCGGGCAGATTTTCCGTGGCGGGAATGATTCCCGTAATGTTCAAAGGTATCTGCAGATCAGCGGCCGCCATCACCGCTCCGATCACCGCCGCGCCGCCGGACATATCCGTTTTCATCTCGTCCATTTTGTCCGCCGGCTTGATGGAGATTCCGCCGCTGTCAAAGGTCAGCCCCTTCCCCACCAGTATAATCGGAGCATCCTTCTTTTTACCGCCCGCGTATTCCAGAACAATCATCTTCGGCTCTTCGTGACTGCCCGAAGCCACAGCCAGCAGCGCATTCATGCCCATCTTTTTCAGTTTGCTTTTATCCAAAATCCGGCAGGAAACCTTCTTTCTGCGTGCAACTTCACAGGCTTTCTGCGCCAGAATAGAAGGCGTCATTTCGTTGGACGGAGCGGAAATCAGATCACGCGCGAAACAAACCGCGTCGGCAATGATCCGCGCTTTATTCACATTCGATTCCACCAGAGCAAAATCTTCTGCTGAGGCAATAATATTCAGTTCGTCCATCTCTTTTAAATCTTCACGGCCCACGGTCTTGTAGGGTGTGTATTGGTAAAGCCCTAGTAAAGCGCCTTCCACTGCCGCCTGCACAATCTGTTCTTTCTGATCTGCGAGCAAATTTAAATCAATGGAAGTCGCCGCCTCCTTAATACTCATATTCCGCAGATGGCGCATGATCGAGGCATAAGCCCCCCGCAGCTTCTCCAGATTCAAGTCGTTTTGTTTTCCCAGCCCGACCAGCGCTATTCTTTTAGCCGGCATTGAACCTCTGGTATAGATGACCGATATCTGAGAAGGCTTGCCCGCGAAATCGCCGCTGCCGATTAGATCGCTGATCAATCCGCCACTGATTTTATCAATGTCCAGCGCAACGCCGGTTAATTTTTTGCTGTCTTCAAACACAGGCAGAATAATCGCCTGGCTTTTTGCCTCCGCAAGCACACCTTTTTTGACAATAATCTTCACGTCAATTTCCTCCTGATAAGAAATCAATTTTACCTGATGATTGGCAACGGACGATAACACATAACCGGAAAAAGTCAAATGTTAACGCATGACTGATTTCACAAAAAAAGGCCGGCATCTCACTTTTTCAGATGTCGGCCTTGGTTGATTCGCAGCAAATTTTTACGCTGAATGGAAGGATATCCTTTTTTGTGTCTCCCTATCTCTGGACACCGGAACCGTACTGGGAGGCGCCATCCGTGATCAGGATATTGGTATCGTCAAACCAGGTATTCCAAGTCATATCACTGTAAACATGGATTCCGAACTCCTCAACCTGATTCGAACTGTTAATATAATTACTGTAATATTCAGTGGTCAGACAATTATTACCTGATGTTTTAATGACGGCAGATGGCTCCAGAGTTCCATAAGGCGAAGTCCCACCGGTTAAAGTATAGACGCAGCCGTCGCTGTCCACTTTCCGGGGAGAAGTAGTCGGGAAAGTCCCCTTGTTTTTGGTGGAATAATCCGTAATACCGTCATCCACTGTATCCTTATAATTTCCATCGTTGTCGTACCACCAGTACCAGGGATTGGCATTGGCGTCGGGATCGGACGGATTCGCCGTCACAAGGGTCAGCTTGTCGGCAGAACTGGACATAATGTCGATAGGCGACACAGGCAGCCAGCAGTTCTGATCGCGAAGGCAAGGTCCCCTGTTTATATCATAGGGTATTTCATTGGGTCCGGTACCATTATCTCCGGTCGGATGTCCGAAGAAGACCTCGAATTCATTGGAACGGGGTGAAAGCCTTTCCCTCACACGAACGCCGAGTGTCGTCCAATCCACCAGCTTTTGGGCAATTATTTGCACATCGTCAATATAAACATCTGCGGTTCCAAATGATGTTTGGGAAGTGATTCTGATTCTTGTATTTGACGCTAAATTCCTTATTAGTTGAGAGTTTCTCAATTCGATTAGTGACGACCGCTGCCAAGAATTGCTCGGTGCATTTGTCGTTACATACACGGTTTCCCATCCATCAGTCCAAGCCCATGAATTAATGTCACAACTAGCACTACCGCCGGGCGTGCATACATCTACAGTCATATAAGGTAAACTGGACCAGTCTGTTCCTTTTTTTTGCCAAAAGGTAATTGTTGCGGCATCAACACCATCCGGGAAGTTAACAGTTCTCATCATTCTGGCAAAAGCGGGTGTCGTCAAAGAATTCAAAATGTAATAATGGGCATATAGACGCTCCGAATGAGAACTACTATGATAGTCAGCCGTTGACCATGATGTTGATGAACTCGAATTGGACCATGTTGACCAACCGCTAGCGGAAGGATTCGTTTCCAAATCATCAAAAAACAGCATACCCTCAACGATTCCATCATCGAATGTGACTTTTTTGTAGGCAATCAGTTTGAAGTCGTTTTCCCAGAATTTTCTCCAGAATACAATATAAATATCATCAGGGGTCGGAAGTCGAAATTTATTATTATCTCCCTTAGCGAATGAAAAACCATACTGGGGAATATTCACGAGGTCCCATTCTTCCCAGCAGTGGCTGTCGGCCCTGACGGAAAGCCCCACAAGGTATTTATAGGAAAGCATGCCGTCTATTTTTATTTTTGTCTGAGCGTCGTAACTGAGTTTATTGCCCTGATTCAGCCAGGCCTGCTCGAAGTTATAATTAAAAGGTAAAAAGAAACCGCCTACGTACGTCCCTGTACCGGTATTAACCCTAATCGCACTTTCCGACTTGTCATACCAATAGCTTCCCAGACTCTCGGCCAGCAAACCGCAGCCGGACGACGGAATAAGATGCCCTTCATCAGGAAGCAATAATTTATCCTTGGTAAACCACCACTGCAATATTTGCGTAGCCGTATAATTAGCCGGTAGAGAAACCAGGCTGCTGATCCAGTTCAGGATATTTGCGATGCCCGATGCCAGCGCTGTATTGAAAAAGCTGGGGTTGAATTTGCTGACATCACTGTTATCGGGTTGAAAAGGCGAGTCCATCGGAACGCCATGCTTGGAACCGCTCAATGGCCATAAATATGAAATTTTCCTGTTCACATTCCATAAGCCTAATCCGACCGTGCCCTGAGAATCAATGGTAATCTGCTCATTCGTAACGAAAACGACACCCGCAGCACCGGTGACGCTGGGTGATACGCCGGATAACACGATGTTGGTGCCATCTACGGTTTTCCTGGTGTAGCGATATATCGTGCTGTCGTTTCGCTTTCTGAAAAATCCGGGCGGGTCAGGAAACGAGCCTGACGTGGGGGAAAGGGTGAGTGTTGTGCCACTTCCGCTTACGTAGGTTGCCTCGGCAGGGATATAGTTTGACGTCATACCTGAAACGGTCACTTTGGCAGTGCCGCCATCGGGCATATTGATTGTTTGTTGATTTTCATACGTCTGTAATAATGCTTTTCCTTCAGCAGGAGTCTGCGCGTTCCTATAGAGCGCCTTCACATAATTTATCCCGGCTTCCGCGTTCATGTAGGCACGCTGCGCGAAATTTCCCGATACCGGATTCAGGCTCGAACTGGAGAAAATGTAAAGAAGGCCGCCGCTGAGAGCGCTCAGGATGACAATAGTGGCAATGATCCCGATCAGGAGAGAGCCCCGCTGATTTTGTAAAAATGCGCGACGGCGTCTGCCGGCAAATGGAGCTCCGATCACCAAATATTTTTTATGTGAGTTGTTCATTATCATCCTCCCTTAAGTTAGCTGTTGATGACCATTATCAACGTTACGTGTTTCTCGGAAAAACTCTTGTGGTGAATTGCTGCACCGTGACGCCGCCCGGCTTTTCCGTGGATTGAATCGTGACTGTTATACTTCTATCGGCATTATATCTCATGGTAAAGCCGCTGACTTTATTTAAAAGATCGTCATAGTTTGTCCCGTCAGAAGATAGCTGGATGTTGTTGCTGTTTAACCTCAGATATCTGGAACCCAGATTGTTGGTGAAGGGCATGGTCACATTGGCGCCGCTGCTGCCCGTGCAGTTATAACATTCCTGAAGTTCGCGGTTGATCCTGGCCAGCGCAAGATTGGCCTTGGCACTGACGGCGGCATTGTCCTTTGAAAAAAGATAACCCTGCATAAGGGTGACAATCCCCATCCCGGCAATGGCGGACAATATGCCGACCAGCACCAGGACAACGATCATTTCAATCAGTGTAAAACCTTTTTGGCGATTATGACCTGTCATTTCAGACCTCATTTTCCGATTACTCCATAAAATAGGATGTGATTTTCTGGCTGCCGTTGGTTGTTATGACTTTAACGGTTTCAAAATTCGGATTATAGATACCATTGCCATCATTCCCCACCACAGACACAGCACCTCCGCGACACGCGGTGGCCGTCTTAAAGGCGCTCCATGAGCATCCCGTACAATTTGCACATCCCGAAGGACATACCTGGCATCCCGAAGGACATGTCGTTCCGGGATAAGTTGCCATTAAGTAACATGAATATGATGCGTAAATAGTTTCGGTTGTGCCACTGACATTGCCCAGATCACGGGCCTGCTTTACGGGATCGGCGCTTTTGGTTATCGCTGTCCCCATAAACGCGATGACAACACTGAACATAACGGCCGCCACAGTTATGGTGACGATCACTTCCAGTAACGTGAAGCCCTTTTCTTGATGGATACTGCGCATAAGTTTTTTCATGGCACGAACCCCGTATTTTTGGTGATTTTTATTGTTTCCGTTCCGAGCGATATTGTCTGGTCAGTGGTATAAAGGTTGTCACCTTTCAAATCCGAGCATGGCCTTCCATACCTGTCAAAGGTGATATCCTTATCAGCAACCGACAACGATAGATTACCAAGAGAAACCTGATCAGTCTCCGATCCGGGAAGAATAACCTTATTATTTTTGCTGCACTCCCTGAACATGAAATAGCTGCCGGGAGACAGGTGGATTCCGTATGACGAATTGCAGTTGGACGTTTGAGGATCCGTATTCATAGCCCGCATCTGGACATAACGGATATGGCTTTTGAGCGCCTCGGCCATCGCCTTGTTATTGACGTCATCACTCGATGCCATTCTGGAAATGGCCACAGCCGCGACAATGGAAACAATTGCCAGCACCGCGATAATCTCAACCAAAGTAAATCCTCTCTGTATTTGATCAGGCATTGTGCAATTCCCCCGTCAACGTTTCATTGTTCACCTGTGACCTGCACTCCAATATCTTCATTAACACTATTCCTGTAGAAATCGCCGCAACACCGAAAGTGATGGCCAGCAGTCCGCCCGCATTGGTTTTAATGGCCGAGGCAATCAGAACGGATGTGCAGGTCATCAGAAATTCATAGAAAATAATGATCTTTTTTGCCCAATCTTCGTTTTCCGGAACATCGGTTGCCATCATCATTCCCCCCATGATCAAAGCAACGGCAGCAACGAGAATGAGTCCTGATTGTAAAAGAATGAATCCAAATGCCCTGGGCATATAGGCCATGTATAAAACGCTGCTGAAAAGAATTGATCCGACAAAGAAAAAGAAAAAGCCGGCGATGAGGAAATATAAGGACACATTCGCCTCCTGCTTCTCTTTGATGACAAAATTCACCCAGGAAATGTTGCCCGCCTGAGCAAAAGTCAGGCGAAGGAGTTGAAGAATGTTTAATTTCTGATCATCGGCAAGCCGCGCCATCAACCGCGGAGTAAAATTATCCGGCACCTGCTTTTGTCCGGAATGTTCAATGATTTCAATCAAATCATTGAACTGAGACTCGTTTTCATCCAGTTTTCCAAACATTGGCTAAAATCTCCCTTATGTTTTATATACAATCTCAAACGCTCAAAGTCACATTTTTTGAATTATTTTTTTGAGCGTTTCCAATCCCCGGTAAATGCGCATTTTGACGGCGCTGAGTGAATCGCCCGTGATGGCGGAGACTTCTTCAAAAGTGAGTCCCTGATAATATTTTAAAACGATTGCTTCCCGCAAATCGACAGGCAGCTTCAGCAGCGATTTTTCCAGTTGAATCATTTTTTCTTCGGCAGGGATATTTTCTTCCGTTGTTTTGTTTTCCTGTATCCGGCAGGCGGATAAGACATTCATTTCCGTTAATGGCTCAATCGGGGTGCTGTTTTTTTTCAGGTGATTGCGAATCAGATTGATCCCGATGGTGTAAAGCCAGGTGAAAAATTTTTTATTACGGTCATAACGGGCCAGATTTTGATAGGCGCGGATGAAGGTTTCCTGCGCCAGATCTTCGGCATCGTGCAAATTATTCGTCATCCGGTAGGCCAAATTGTAAATGGGATTTTTGTATTCGTCGACAAGCATTGCGAAAGCCTGCTTCTCTCCTTTTAAAACCCTGACAACAATTTCAGCTTCGGTTTTTTGATCCATTGATACCCTGTTTTTTTGTTATAATTCATAATATTACCGAGACAACTTAATATCAAGTAAATTCAACATAGTATTAATTCCGGAAGTTCATAGACGGCTAAATATTTTTGGACAAATCCAATAAAAAATAGTACGTTTTCGATGATAACGGAAAAGAGGCTGATATTATGCTGCTGAACAAAACGGTTGCGGTGGTTGTTCCTGCCTATAATGAGGAAAAGCAAATCGTGCATGTCCTGGATACGATGCCCGACTTTGTTGACCGAATTATTGTTGTGAATGATTGCTCCAGCGATCAAACGGCTTCGATTGTTCTGGATTACATCAGGAGGCAAAAATCCGTTACACGCCTTGCGGAAAGTGACGAGTCCGGTCAGCCGGACAACAAGTATAACCGCGTTGAAAATCTCCTGCGGGAAAAACAGCGGAAGGATTTGCAATATTTTGTTCCTTCGGAGATTGCCAATGCCCATCCGGAGACGGATCGTATCATTTTAATTAACCATTTGAAAAACGGAGGTGTGGGTGCCGCAATTGCCCGCGGTTATAAATGGTGTCTTGATCATCACATGGATTGCACTGCCGTCATGGCCGGTGATGGCCAGATGGATCCTTCCGAGCTGGAACAAATCTGCATGCCGGTGCTGACCGAAGACATTGATTATGTCAAAGGGAATCGTCTGATTCATGGCGGCGCCCGGCTCATCATCCCCGGTACACGCTTTCTGGGAAATTCGATTTTATCCATTCTGACGAAGGTGGCATCCGGTTACTGGCATGTTTCCGATACCCAGACCGGATATACGGCCATCTCTCTTTCGGCTTTAAAGGCCATTAAGATTCATGACATCTATCCGAAATACGGCATGCCCAATGATATGCTTGTCAAACTGAATATGGCTTTCTGCACCTTGAAGGAGGTTAAAATCAAACCGGTTTACAATATCGGCGAAACCTCTAAAATGAAGGTACGCAAGGTCATTCCGCGTATTGCCTGGCTGTTGCTGAAAAGTTTTTTCAAACGCCTGTGGGTGAAATATCTTTTCCGCGACTTTCATCCCCTATTCCTCCTTTATCATTTCGCCATCGTTATGGGCATAGTTGCATTGCCATATTGTTTTAAAGTGATGATGCTCACTCTTACGCGCCAATCCGTTTCAGCTACAACGATGCTGGCTTTTATTTTCCTTTTCACCGTCAGTTTTCAGTCGCTGCTGTTCGCGATGTGGATGGATATTCAGGATAATGAAAGGCTTTATAAATCCTGACAGGCGGGCTAACGGCTCTGCATATTGATTGCCTGCCTTTTTTTGCGAGGCAGTCCTTCGCGTCATCATCATACACTCCCCGTCATGGCATAGCCCCCCCGTCATGGTATAGACCCCCCGTGAAATCATTCTTGACATTTTCTTGATATATGTTATGAGTAGAATAACTACTCATTAAGGATGATTTGATGACAGACCTTTTTTCGGGACTTATTTCATCAAAAACCAGAATCAGTCTGCTTGTGCGCTTTTTTTTCAATCCAGGAACAAAAGCCTATCTGCGTGAACTTTCTAAAGATCTTCATCTCTCTTCCAATGCGGTTCGTGAAGAACTCAACCAATTGACCAAAACAAAACTGCTGAATTCAGAAAAGGAAGGACGCAATGTCTTTTACACGGCAAACAATGATCACCCGCTTTTCCCCGAATTGAAGTCCATGGTCAGCAAGGTCATGGGGCTGGACCAGGTTATTGACAGCATCCTGACCCGGCTGGGCGATCTGGAAAAAGCTTATATCATTGATGATTATGCCGAGGGCAAGGATACCGGCATCATCGACCTGCTATTGGTAGGCAACATTGACCAGTATCATTTAAACGATTTGAGCAGAAAAACTGAACGCTATATAAAACGCAAGATTCGTTCTCTGGTGCTGACCAGAGAGGAATTTGCAGATTTTATTCCGAAACTGGAAAACCGTCCGAATTTTCTGGTGTGGCAGCGGCAGGGGAAGAAGTAAGCTTTCTTGATCTGCTTTAAGAATTATTTTTCGTTACGTACCTCGTTGGTCACATTGTCGCCATGTAACTCACGGGGCGGAGCTGAATTTGCCGCAAAAAGGATTCAAGATATTTGAAAAACTGCTATCAAACCAAAAAATTTGCAGGTTTCCCTGCACAGAACAACCTTTCAGCATAAGAGTTTCACAACCTCCATGATTTCAAGCAATCCGAAGTCTTATCAGTGAAAATTTCTTCCTTCACAAAACCATCAGACAGCTTTTCCCGGAACGTCATGAAACTAATGACCGGAACGGTTTTGGCGCAAGCACTTGGCATTCTGGTCTTGCCTATTCTCACAAGGCTTTTTGCGCCGGAGGCGTTTGGCATCGCCGCCATTTTTTCATCCATGACGGGCATTGTCGTCGTTATAGTTTGTCTTCGCTATGAATTGGCTATCATGCTCCCCGAAAGCCACGAGGAGGCGGCAAATATTCTTGGCGTGAGTCTTTTATCCGTCCTCATCATGACAGTTATATCTGTTTTGATTATCTGGTTGGGCAGTGGCATAATCATTGCCCTTCTGAAAGCGCCGCAATTGAAAAAATATCTCTGGATTGTTCCTGCGGCAATTTTTTTTCAGGGGATATTTTTGGCGCTTAATTATTGGAACACCCGTACAAAGCATTATGGTCGGCTTTCGATTGCCCAGGTAATTTCGTCCCTGACGTCCCAAGCCACTAAGCTCGCCGCGGGATTCGCCGGTTTTGTGAGCGGCGGCGTTCTTATCGGCACGGGAGTTTTGGGCAGTATTGTTGCTACTGGCACATTGAGTGGGCAAATATGGCGGGATGACAAAAGGCTTTTTTTAGATCATATCCGGTGGAAAGAAATTGGCAAAGGCTTTGTCCGTTATAAAAAATTCCCTCTTATAGATGCCTGGGGCGGTTTATTGAACAGCATTTCGTGGCAGTTACCGGCTTTGATGCTCTCTTCATTCTTTTCCGTATCCATCGTTGGATTTTACGCATTGGGGCTGGCTATTGTTAAAACACCGTTGAGTCTTATAACCGGCGCCCTGTCGCAGGTGTTTTATCAAAAGGCCTGTGCTGAAAAGAAAGCAAAAGGAAACAATGGCGTGCTTGTTGAGAAGTTGTTGGAAAAAATGATATTTCTCGGTCTATTGCCAATCATGATTTTGACAATTGTTGGTGAAGAATTATTTACGGTCATTTTTGGACAAAGATGGTTCGAGGCAGGACGCTACTCGCAAATTTTAGCTCCATGGATTTTTTTTTGGTTTATCTCTTCCCCTCTAAGCTCCCTTTTCTCAGTTTATGAAAGGCAAGGCTCTGCTTTATCAGTACATTTTGTTATTTTCATAACGAGGATCGCATCTTTATACATCGGCGGAATTTATCAAAGTGTCTATCTTGCGCTGGGGTTATTTTCCGCAACCGGCGTCATCGCATATTCTCTTGTAGCAGCATGGAATATCAGACTTGCAAAAGCCAGCGGTAGAAAAATATTCTTCGGTTTTATTAAATACTTTCTTTACTCATTTCCGATTTGCATTTGCCTGTTTTTAGTTAAATACGTATTGAAATCCAGTACAATCGTAATCTTATCAGCATCATTACTCATGGCATTCATTTATATGATCCTATTTCGAAATAAAATAATTTCTCAGATTGGAAGACGTAATGTGCAATAAACAGAACTTTCAAAATTCGAAGACCTCGAACAGTGGGCGAACGACAAGAGAAGAGGCTGATTTAAAAAAAGATATTTACTTTAGCGATAGCTACTTCACTCATCATCAATTTATAAGCTTCGCGGAACAAATTCGACTTGTCCGCAGTTTAAATGAGAAAAACATATTGGAAATTGGAATAGGTAATGGAATCGTATCCGACTTTCTAAAAAAAGCAGGCTTCAATGTAACCACATTTGATATAAATGCGAATTTGGGTCCTGATATTGTAGGTAGTATCCTAGATTTGACTGAAATATTCCAAGAATCTAAGTTTGATTTAGTTCTATGTGCAGAGGTACTTGAACATATGCCTTTCAAGTACTTTGAGCAAGCAATTTCTAATGTTGCACACACAACCAGAAAATATGTAATTCTTACGCTACCTCGATCCCAAAGACTCATTGTTGATATTCAATTTAGTATTAAATTAGCAAAATTAAAGCCGATTCACAACAGCATAATCCTAACAATACCTAAATCGAAAATCCCCCCCGAGCACCATTGGGAATTAAATTCAAGCAAAGAAACAAAGCTCAGGAAGATTAATCTTATTCTAAACAAATATTTTACTATCTTTGATTCCAATCGATTTCATTTTAGATCATATCATCACTATTTTGTATTAAAGAAACGTGAAATGAGGTGATTTTTAATAACAAAATACTATACAAGCACTCCTTCAGGGACGTTATGAGGCCGAGCGGCTTCCCCGGGATTTTTCTCCGGAGCGGATTGTCCCAGATTTTGCCTTCAACATTTTGAATCCGTTGGGGTTGCTGTATCGCCCCGTGGTAGATGAGGATTATCTGACCCGGGACGGGGTCAGGCCCGTCTGGCCGAATGGAAAGTCTTTCGCAGTCTGTCTCACCCCGGATGTGGATCTGGTGTCCCTGTATTCCTTTCGGCAGTCCTCCAGGGCGCGGCGAGCATCCCTCATGAATGGTGCCGCGCCGTTGTCGTGTTAGCACATATTTTCATTGACTCTCGCGCTAATATAAATGAGCGCCGGAAGCTTTGAGACACTAGATAATATCATTGTGAGTAATATTGGATCAATTGTGGGGTTGTAGAGGAAATCTAAACAGCCATCCAGCCGTTTTCTCAACAATACGCTTTGTTGATTATTTGCGTTTCAGTGCACCATTATAATAGCTAAAAAAATGATGACTACACGAAACAAGCATTTCAGGATTAAACTTATCAAAGTTCTTTTGAAAAGCCATTATATCCGAATGGTTAGCCGTTTGGTTAAAGGTCGAGGAGGGTATCGTAGTTGCTATTGCTGTATATGCGAATCTAATGGACTTCATGCAATTCGTCTGGGTGGCGAAAAGCTTGTTTGCATTCGATGTGGCAGTGTTGGTCGCCAGCGAGCGCTTGTCAGCATCATGAACGACCAATTTCCCGGATGGGAACGAATGTCCGTCCATGAATCATCACCATCCGGAGCCAGTTTCCAAATGTTCTCTAATGTTTGTAAGAACTATATTCCGACATTCTACTGGCCTGACGTACCCATTGGAATAGAAAAAGATGGTTTCAGATGCGAGGATCTTCAGAACCAAACATTTAGAGATGACACATTTGACTTAGTGCTGACCCAAGATGTATTGGAGCACATCCCTGACCCGGAAAGAGCATTCAAAGAGGTTGTGCGCACACTTAAGCCGGGTGGCGCCCATATATTTACCGTTCCTATCGCCGGCCGAATACACAGTGTTACCAGAACAAAATACATCGACGGGAAAATCATTCCTATCATCGAACCACGTTATCATGGAAATCCTATAGATCCGAATGGTTCACTTGTCATAACAGATTGGGGCATAGACATCATGAATGTGATCAAAAGCGCCACAGGACTTGAAACGACATATCATCGCATCCGTGATGTACGCGCAGGAATAGAGGGACGCGATCTAACGGAAACACATTCAGAAATATTTATCACACGAAAACCAGCGGTATAAAAGTAATATTGATCAACGAAGGTATGCTAATAATGTCAAAAATCTTTTCAGCTTGAATTTGGATAAACTTTGAAAATTCTTATTATAACAAAAGCTTTTCCTCCGCAAAATTCCATAGCATCACATCGGCCTTATTCATGGGCAAAATATTGGTCAAGGTCAGGTCATGATGTGACTGTCCTTACCGTACCCAAAACTGTTGGTCCACAAGACGCGCCACAACCTACCAATGGTTTTCAAGTTATAGAAGTACCAATACCTGTCTGGTCAATTTTATCATCTATATTCGGCAAAAGAAAACCTTCATATACACATTCGTCCCACAGTAAAGCCGACAAAATTCCTCATGGATCAACGTCGATAAAAGATTTGCTTTACAAAATATTGATTGAGTTTTTACACCGCTACGGTATTTTCTCGGGTTGCCGTATGCCAGATGTTCTAGATTTATGGGGTAGAGTCGCTTACAAGGCCGTCAGGCATCAAAATTGGGATCTGGTCGTCAGCACGGCGTGGCCTTACGGTGTGCATCGCCCGGGTTATAAATTAAAGAAATCTGGCAGGGCTTCCTATTGGATCACAGATTGGCGAGATTTGTGGACAGATAATCATATGTATCCGGGTATTCCCGGTTTTCGATCATTAGAAAGGAAGATGGAAAAACAATGGTCACGCACAGCAGATGCCATTACAACAGTTTCTGAACCTCTTGCCGAAATTTTACGTGAGAAATATGGGAATAAAGTTCACGTAATTTATAATGGCTTTGATCCAGAGGATTACGCAAGCCTTCCTAAAGAAAATATTTTTCTCCAAGATAATGTTTTTCGTATTGTTTATACGGGGTCCATTTATCCCGGCCAAAGGGATCCCACACCGCTTTTTAAAGCAGTGCATAAACTCCATATGCAGAAGCTAGTTCGTCCAGAACTTTTGAAGATTATTTTTTGCGGCAGTAATTCTGATGTCAAGCAGCTTGCACATATAAATCAAGTGGAAGATTTTGTAGAATATGCAGGTTTTTTACCGCGTCAACAGGCATTACAAATGCAAAGAGATGCCAATATATTGCTCTTTTTAGAGTCTGAATCAAAAGAAGTCAAAGGTATTCTGACAGGAAAACTTTTTGAATATCTGTTCGCCGGTCCTCCGATTATTGGTATTGGAATCGATGAAAACTCTTCAGTGGGTGTTATATGCAAAAGAACAGGCAGAGGAAAATGCCTTGGGTCAGATTTAGAAAAAATTGCTGAAGAATTGAAAATAATTACTTCTACAAAACATAATAATTCCTGCTTAAGCAAGAAAATAATCATAGAGGATATAAGTGAGTTTTCCAGGAAATTACAAAGCGAAAAATTGCTTAATATTCTAAAATGACCAAAAATAATTGAGACTTAAATTTAAAATGCTCACAGTTTGTGCCATCATTCTTGACTATTTTGGAAGCAGCAAGACAATGACCTGCCTAGCCTCTCTGATGGATCAGGGGCTTGACACGGTAATGATTGTCGACAACTCCGGCAATCCAGAAGCAAATATCCAACTTCAAGAGGCGCTGGCCAAATTTCAGCAGCAGGACATTCCTTTTGTGATGCATCAAATGGCGAGTCCACGAAATCTTGGATATGCCGCAGGAGTCAATACGGCACTGCGTTGGATGGAGAAAAATCATCCGCATCATTACTATCTTCTAATCAATAACGATGCGGAAGCAACGCCCGGCATGCTTCAGGAACTTCTTAAATTTATGCGTCAACATGAAAGACGTGCTCTCTGTGCTCCTGTTATAGATATGGGTCCGCGACGAATACCGGGATTTTGGTATCAACGTTTTAGTGGACTTATGTTCTCGCATCACCTATTCGGCACCTTCCCTTTTCTCACCGGTTGCTGCCTTTTGGTTGATAGAAGAATTGTCGATAATGGTTTGTTTGATGAGGAGTTCTTTATGTACGGGGAAGATGTTGAGCTGAACTGGCGGTTAAATGCATCAGGATGGAAGATTGCTTGTGCAAACCAGGCCACCGTGCAGCATGAAGGCGTCGGTTCCAGTCGCCAGGGTGATTATTTTTATGAGTATCATATGACGTACGGCCATCTTCTGCTTGTCAGAAAACTTGCCAAACAACAATGGGAAATCCCTCTTTTCTATTTAGGAAGAATAATAACCTTTACCGCACGCGCTGTTATTCGAACCATAAGGTATCGGTCCTTCGTTCCCCTAAAGGCATGGGGATGCTCATTGAGAGAACATTTTTTTCTTCGTAACCTGCATAACAAATAAGTATTATGCGTATCCTGGTTTTAAGCAAACGTCAGTACACAAACAAAGATCTTATCGATGACCGTTTCGGCCGTCTCCGAGAATTGCCCCTTGCCCTGGCCGTTGCGGGCCATGACGTCAGGGGAATCTGTCTCAGTTACCGGCCGCGAGACGAAGGCAGGCGCGATGACGTAACACAAGCTGCACGGGTTGATTGGTATTCGCTGAACCTCAAAAGGCTCCTTCCCTGGGGACAGATGAGCTACTGGCATACAATCGACAGTATTGCCGGAGATTTACGCCCTGATCTGGTCTGGGCCTGTTCGGATGCGTTGCACGCGATCCTGGGGGTGCGCATTGCCAAAAGGGTTGGAGCATCTCTGGTGATCGATTTATATGACAACTTTGAGAGTTTCACTGCTACACGAATTCCGGGAATAACTTCAGCTTTCCGCCGGGCGCTTCGCCATGCCGACGGTATCACGTGCGTCAGTCATCCCCTGGCTCAACATGTTCGTACAACAAGCAGATGCACTTGTCCCATTGAAGTCATTGAAAATGCCGTACCTCAAGGTCTCTTTCATCCGATGGATCAGGTAAGTTGCCGCAGGGAATCGGATCTTCCACAGGATGGTATTCTGATCGGGACGGCCGGAGCTATCTCCAAATCCCGTGGAATTGAAACCCTTTTCCAGGCTTTTGAAATACTTGCGCAGGAACGACCAGATGTGCACCTTGTTCTGGCCGGTTCCTGCGATAAAGATATCACCCTTCCTCAGAGTTCTCGCCTGCATTATCTGGGAACGCTCCCGCCGGACAAGGTTCCTGTTTTCTTGTCTTCTCTCAATATTGCCGTGATCTGTAATCGCGAGTCCGATTTCGGCAAATTCTGCTTCCCACAAAAGTTTTATGAAATCGTTGCTTGCTGTGTGCCGGTCGTCGCCGCAGGCGTCGGTTCAATGCTGGAATTACTAAAAGATAAACCGGAAAACCTGTTTGAGCCTGAAAATGCCGGTGATCTCGTTGCGGCTTTACGCCGTCAGATTGCCAATCCCTCTTCGCTGCCGCTGGAAGTGCCATCGTGGTCAGTAATGGGAAATCGGTTGGAGAATTTTTTTCAGGCTGTATTAAAGATGTAATGAGTTTATATCAAATTTACTACGCACACAAATCTTCATCGATTAATTCATCATAAAGTTTCCCGTATTTCTCCGCAACCACTTCCCAGTCAAATCGCTCCACTGCTCTTTTGCGCGCCTCTCCGGCCAGCCGTGAACACAAATCAGGATCATTGAGCGCTTTAAGAATCGTTCCGGCCAATAATTCCGGATTGCCGGGAGGAACCAGCAGTCCGTTTTCTCCATGGGTAATGCTGTCATGAATGGACGGGAGATCGCCGGCAATAACAGGACAACCGCAACCCATGGCCTCTACAACAACCAGACCGAAACCTTCCTGACCACCGCTTTGTGTTATCTTGAAAGGAAATACGGCCAGGGCCGCCCTCTGATATAATTCGGGAAGTTGCTCCTGCGTAACCATTCCAAGGAAATCAATCTTATCCGACAAATTCAACTGCCCGGCCAATTCTCGCAGCTCCTGCTCGAGAGGTCCCGCACCTGCTATCGACAAACGGATATCAGGTCTTATTTCTAGTAAGCCGGGCATGGCTTTCAGAAGTAACTCAATCCCCTTTCCTTCCACTAGCCTCCCCACAAAAAGTAATTCCCCTTTTCTGCGCGTTAATTTTTGATCTGGAGTAAAAAGATGTTTTAGATCCACACCCATCGATATCACTTCCACTTTATCCGGCTCAACCCCCATATCAACAACCGTTTTTTTCATGGCCCGGCTGACCACGGTCAGAGCCTGGCTTTTATTGATAACCCATTTCTTCAAAAATTGCAGAATGGGGCCGCGTAAAGCGAACAAATCCCCGCCATGGGATGTGCAAACCAGTTGGATCTTTCGTCCTGTCAGTATCATTCCCAAAGCAGCAATAAACCCTTGAGGAATCAGCCAGTGAGCATGAATCAAATCGAATCGCTCTTTGCGCAAAAGATGGATCAATGCCCGCAACTGACCCAAGAGAAAAAAAGGAACCAGAAAATAATAAAGCGGTTTAGATTTCAGATTGTTCAGGATGCCGCCCCCGTGCATGGCCAGTTTTTCCCACCGATTGATGAAATAGGGAAAACGGACAACCCTTAATCCGGACATTCTCTCCTGCTTTTTAGCTCCGGGCGTTCTTGGCGAAATAACCGTTACATTAAATTTCGGATACAGCCGGCGGCTCAATTCAAAGATAAACGCCGGTTCCGGGTCGTTTTGCCACCGTGGGAATGTGGAGGTTAAAACGATTATGCGAGGTTGATGCATAGAATCAGCTTTCATGCTCTGTCATCACATACAGAAATTATTATTTGTTTTGCAAATTTCTATTCTATCTTATGAGGTCTTGGCTTGAAGCAATCAATGATCACCCTAACGCAAATCTTTTCTTTTTTACAACACCAATTGATTATGCTATCTTCTTTACCATAATATTTGCGCCAAGAGGTTAAGAAAGTTATATCCGGGCATTCAAATATTAAATGATGTTTTCATTATTTTCCTTTCAGTTCAACGAAGCCGCAATAAAAAAGGGGGATATCATCCATCCATTGAACCTAAGCAATGAACAAGAGCTTTCAACATTTAGAAAATATTTGTTCGCCTGCGTAACGCTTTCATTAGCAGTTATCCTTGTTTACAGCAATAGCCTAACTGTAGGGTGGCATTATGATGATCACGTGAACATTCTGGAAAACCCGAATATAAGGCTTTCCGAATTATCATGGGAAAATATTCAAAAAACTTTCTATTGGGATGGACGATTTCTCCGCCCTGTTGCCTATGCGTCTTTCGCCCTGAATTACTACGTTGGCGCCTATAATGTTTTCGGTTATCATCTCGTCAATCTATTGATTCATTTGATCACAAGCATCTCTTTGTTTTTTTTCATTTATAAAACGCTTCATTTAAACACCATTAGAGAGACTTATAGAGATCAGGCATATTCCATTTCTCTGCTGGCTGCCTTTTTATGGGCAATACACCCCATTCAGGTTCACGCGGTTACCACAATTGTCCAGCGCATGGCGAGTCTCTGCGGAATGTTCTATCTCCTGACCATGCTTTTTTATTTAAAAGGGCGACTTTCCGAAAATAAAGTCATTCGTTTAACCATGTTCTGCGCGGCCACATGTACCGGCATCTTGGCTTTGGGAACAAAAGAAAATGCAATTATGATTCCGATTTCCCTGTTTTTTTATGATCTTATCCTGATACAGGGATTGGCAAAAATTAAAAATCTTCGTCAAATCATAATCTTCTGCGTGATTGTTTTGGCATTGCTTATCACCGTTTCAATATTTTTCATTGACTTCTCGTCAATTCCAAACAGTTATGGCCACAGACCATTTACGCTTAAAGAACGCTTACTCACGGAACCGAGAATTATTGTTTTCTATATTTCTCTTTTGCTATATCCCTTAAGCTCCCGGATGACGCTGCTGCACGATCCGGCCATTTCGCATACGCTATTTCATCCCTGGACGACTCTGCCTGCCATCCTTGTCATTATCGGTGCTGTTATATTGGCATTACGGTTTTCTTTCAAAAAACCCCTATGGTCATTTTGTATCATTTTTTTCTTTTTAAACCATATCGTCGAGGGGAGTTTTATTGCTCTGGAATTGATTTACGAACATCGTAATTATATTCCCTCTATGTTTTTCTTTATTCCTGTCAGCATCGCCATGTTGCAAGTTGTCAATTATTTTTCTTATAACAATTCTTTGAAATATACGTTTGTCTTTTCTTTTTCATGCTTGCTGGCTATGCTTGGTCATACGGTATATGAACGTAACCAAATCATGCAAACGGAAATAGGTCTCTGGCTCGATAATGTCAAAAAATCTCCCAATCTCAGCAGGGTGCAAAACAATATTGGGGAGTATTTCTGGAACAAGGGCTTTCTGGAAAAATCATGCGTGTTTTTTAGCACCGCCCATCACCTTAATCATGAAATGAATTCTGCGCAATACGGCGTTATTTGCTGTAATCTCGGTAATTGTTACTTTACTGTGGCCAAACAGTTCGATAAGGCGCAACTTCTCTATGAAAAAGCGCTTAAGCTATATCGAGGTTATCCTCAGGCATACGGCGGTCTGGCGCTTATTTATTTGAAAAAAGGCGATCCTCTTCAAGCCAAGAGGTTATTCACGACGGCGTTGAAATCAGAGCCGGAAAATCCCGCATTCCTCCATGGGCTGGCTTTAACCTATTTCATGGAAAAAGAGTATGATCAATGTATCTCCCTGGCTAAACGTGCTCTTCTGCACAAAGAAGACGATGAGCCGGCCTTGATACTGCTCGGACAATCTTATTTCATTAAAGGTAATCTTGAGCAGTCCACTAAATATTGGCAAGCATTGAACAGGATTCACCCCAAACGTATCATGCCTTTTCTTGCGCTCCTGGAAATTTATATCATTGGAAAGGATGCCGACAAGGTGACAATGTATCTTGACCGGTTGAAGAAAATAGCCGCGGGGAGAAGCATCGAAGAACTTATGGTAGCCGCCGGAAATGAAAATCCGAATTTTCCTGTTTATATGCCAAATCGCAATTTATTGAACTCGTTTTTGCAAAAAACACTATGAACGAATCCATGCCCAAGAGGTCTTCAGAGTAATGATCAAGTGAGAAAGATTCATTGATAGCGGTAAATGGACAAATGGATAATAAAAAAAGAGAGATGACGCTTATCAGCAAGCATCATCTCCCCTCGCCATTTTATATCTGTTTAAGTTATGGCAAAGTAAATAACTTTGTTTTCGTTGGAGAATCACCAGCCTTATTGGTATCAGTCCACCCCGCTTGTACACTAACACCCGTAGTACCACTAGCAGCAAATACATAAGTAAAATCAGTGCTTCCGGGAGGATTAGCTGTTGCGGCATCCGCCGTTTCACCAGCAGTTGCTGCTCTACCGAATGACAGGGTTATTCTTGCGTACTGCATCGAAGCGGTTGAAAGACCATCTGCCAAAGCTCCTTCCAATGCCTTATCGGCTGAAGCTTTCTGCAGGCTCATATACTTGGGAACTGCAACAGCCGCCAAAATTCCCAGAATAACCAAGACCGCAATAATTTCAATTAACGTAAAACCTTTCTGATTTCTTAACATAACTTCTTCTCCTTTCTTTTCTAATTTATGTATTCATTCAATATTTCAATGCCACTATTTCTAACGGTAAAAGAGCAAACGACATGCCAATTTTCAATTTATTTGTTCTGAAGCAAGCATGGCATTTAAATAATTCATTTTTTATATTTAATCAATATAAATTATTAAAAGAATTGTATTGTCTATGCCGTTAATCAGACATTTTTTGTTGAAGAATCTACAATTAATGTAGATTCTTTATCGAGTTAACATCAATTTGCAGCCTTTTTATTCTGTGCCACAGGCTTCTCTGGTTTATTCCCAGGAGGCTGGCCGCCTTTACCTGAATGCCCCCGGTCTTTCTTAACGCTTCTATAATGATTTCTTTTTCCATCAGGTTCAGTTTGTCGTCCAGCGGTGTGTCATCTTTCCCGTAAGGTGTCATATCAAAATCTTTTCCAATCAGCGCCGGAGGAAGATGTTTTGTTTCGATTACCCCGTCTTCGCTCAAAATGGACGCGTGTTCCATAACGTTTTTCAACTCGCGTACGTTCCCCGGCCAGGAATAACCGATAATTCTCTGCAATACGGAATTAGAAAGCCTGATTGGTTTCCCGAATGATTTAAGAAAATAATTCGCCATGGGGATAATATCTTCTCTCCGGTCACGAAGGGGTGGTAGTGTCACAGGAAAAACATTTAAGCGAAAATATAAATCTTCCCTGAATTTGGCTTTTTTAATCATCTCCGGCAAGTTTTTATTTGTCGCCGCGATAATACGGATATCTACCTTGATGGGCTTGTTCCCCCCTACCCGTTCAAACTCTTTTTCCTGTAAAACTCTTAGAAGCTTGGCCTGGGTGTTCAGCGGCATGTCACCGATTTCATCCAGAAAAATTGTGCCGCCGTCCGCGATTTCAAATTTTCCTTTTTTTTGTTCTATGGCGCCGGTAAAAGCGCCCTTTTCGTGTCCGAACAATTCGCTTTCGAGTAATCCCTCCGGAATGGCCACGCAGTTGATTTTGATCAATGGTTTGTCTTTTCTGAAACTATGACGATGGATGCTTGTCGCGATCAATTCTTTTCCTGTACCGCTTTCACCGCAGATCAGGACCGTTGAATCGGTTGCCGCCACTTTGATAATCTGGGTGAAAATATTCCGCATCGCTGTGCTGGACCCGACCATTTCGGGGAATAACTCCTTGGCTTCTACATTGCTTAAGACATTCGTTACATTTTCAAAGATTTCATTAATTTGACTGATGTCACTGATATGCTTTTTTTTATCTTCCGGCTTCGCCTGAACAATAATGGGCAGATTCTGGGTTTTATCAACAAATTTAACCAATGGTTTGAGAAACAGTCTAACAATCGCCAGGCTTGCGGAAACGCTTAAAATTGTAATAATTGTAGCGATATAAACGAAATGCAGACTGGTAATGTCCTGGAAAAAATGAAAGCATTGATACGTGATGATGATACCGATTAAAGATATTCCGGCATTAATTAACGGAATCAATATATATAAACTGACATAGACGTTTTGCTTTTTTATATTCATGCGCATTCATTTCTTTTTTTATTTGACCATCTTGGTAAGATCCCACATGGGCATGAAGATAGCCAAAGCAAAAAATCCCACAATAGCGGCCAGACCGACAATCAGTATGGGAGTGAGTGCATCAGAAAGACCTTTAACGGCATACTCCACTTCACTGTCGTAGTGAGTGGCCACCGCCCGCATCATTTCATCTATCTTGCCGGATTCTTCACCTACCGCTATCATATCGATGACCATGGGCGTAAAATATTTGACAGATTTTAGAGGCGTTGCAATGCCCGCACCTTCTTTAATACGTTCACGAACATTATCAAAGGCCCGTGTTAATGCCTCGTTGCCCATGGTGGCGGAAAGCACCGTAAGGGATTGCATGATGGGAATTCCGCTTGTCTGTAAGATAGCGAAAATACTGGCAAAACGTGACAAAGCCGACTTCTTAAACAAAGGTCCCAATACGGGAATTTCCAATAAAAGTGAATCTTTGGCAAATCTGCCGTTGCTTGTTTTTAAATAATAGTACAGCGCAACGCTTGTCGCTACAATGCCGCCCACTATGAAATACCAGTATTGATGCAGAAAATCATACAACGCCATTGCAATTTTGGTTGGAAAGGGTAATTCAATTCCGGCACTGATAAAAACTTTGGCAAATGTTGGAATAACAAAGGTTAAAAGGACAATAAAAGCAACGATGAGCGCAATAACAACCATTATAGGGTATCTTAAAGCCGATTTGATGTCCGATTTGATTTTTGCTTCATGTTCTATGATGTAAATCAATCGCTCCAAAACAGTCGGAAGACTTCCGCTGGTTTCTCCGGCTCTGACCATGTCACAGTAAAGACGGTCAAACATCTTGGGAAATTTCTGCATCGCATCGGAAAGAGACGCCCCCTGGTTGATGTCTTTAATAATATTCGATATTGCCTCCTTCATCCCTCTATGTTCTGTTTGAGCTTCAATAATGGCCAGGATTCTCAAGATGGGTATGCCGGCAACCAACATGGAGTGAAACTGCTTGGTAAACATGACCAGATCCGTTGCCCGAATGGATGCCTCGCCGGTTAAATATTTTAACCATGTGCCGGTTTCTGTGCTTTCGGCCTTGATCCGCAATGGTATGAGATCCCGGGAAACCAATAAAATATTAGCATTCTCCATCGATTCCGCTTCTATTTTTCCGGAAACCTTCTCTCCACGCTGATTCACTGCCTGATAACTAAAAGTTGACTGTGGCATAATTTATCCTTTGATTTAAGACATAATGACTGAAACGGCTTCCTGAAGAGTCGTAATGCCCTTCATGACTTTTTGTGCCGCGTCTCTCTGCAGTGTTTTCAATTTACCTGAAGATACCGCGGCTCTCGTAATTTCAGGGCTCGGCCTTTGTCCTACAATCATATCCTGAACCATTTCATCAACCGCCAACACTTCAAAAACGCCCGTTCTTCCTTTATACCCCGTATTATTACATTGCATACAACCCTTGCCGCGTTGAAAAGTGGCCTGCTGCGCCTCTTCCTCGGTGATGCCAAAAGCCTTCAGGGCCTTCATCGGCGGCTCATAGGGTTCTTTACAATAGGGGCAGACTGTACGGACCAGTCTTTGGGCAAATGAAACCATCAGAACAGAGGCAACAAGAAAGGGTTCGATGCCCATATCAATGAATCGAGTGATCACCCCCGCGGCATCATTGGTATGAACCGTGCTTAAAACCCTGTGCCCGGTTTGCGCAGCCTGGACTGATATCGCCGCCGTTTCCGCGTCCCGGATTTCACCCACCATAATGACATCCGGGTCCTGCCGAAGAATGGATCGCAATCCGCTGGCAAACGTCATGCCGGCTTTTGTGTTGAGCTGCACCTGGCGGATGTCGTTCACCCTGTATTCCACCGGATCTTCCAGAGTGATAATGTTAATGTCCGGTTTGTTAATCGAATTCAGGATGGAATAGAGACTGGTGCTTTTACCGCTTCCGGTCGGCCCCGTACTTAAGATCATCCCGTATGGCTTATTGCACATCATTTCAATTTTGGCCATATCTTCAGCGTCCATACCCAAATTGTCCAGCGTATAAATCCCGGCACTCATATCCAGCAGACGCATGACGATATTTTCCCCATGAATGGTCGGAATAGAAGACACCCTGACGTTGATTTCTTTGTTTTCTGTTTTCAGCGTAAAACGTCCGTCCTGGGGAATTCTGGAAACTGTAATATCCATATTGGCGATAATTTTGATACGGGCAATCACCGATAAAAATACGGCCTTGGGAGGGGAAGGCATCTCGATCAGTTTACCGTCAATCCGGAAGCGCAACTGGACGTTATTAGGCCGGGGGCTGATATGAATGTCACTTGCTTTATTGCGGACAGCCTGGGCAAAAATGGAATTGGTCAAACGCAGAACCAGAGCCTCGCCTGCCTGGTCCTGCAATGACGTGATATGAACGGCTTCCTGAAGGTCAGTTTCCTCTTCCGGTTTGGATTCAATTTCCATATTCTCCATTAAATCGCCCAGTTCCGATTGCGCTCCATACATGCTATTGATGAGCTGGTTGATTTCCATTTCGGAACAGATAACCGGTTCAACTTCCAGATTGGTTAGTTTTTCAATGTAATCGAGGGTTTTGATTTCGAGAGGGTCTTCGATGCCGACTTCCAGAAGTTTCCCCTTCAGTTTTAAAGGCACAACCTGATTTTTTTGCGCCACGTCAATGGGGATATACCGGATGAGTTCGATATCGAGAGGATAATCCTGAACGTCATATTTTTTGATGTTCAGCTGTCTGCTGAGCAGGGTGATGATTTCGTTTTCACGAACGATACCCTGACGTATGAGGTACTGACCGAATTTCAGATTCGTTTTCTTCTGTTCACTGAGAACTTTTGTCAGCATTTCTTCGGTTAAAATACCTTCATGAACGAGTATTTCACCGAGGCGTTTTCTACTTTTCATTGATCCTCCACCAAGTTAGTACTGCAAAGCGCGCCGATTAAAAAAAACAGTGTCCTCATCCCAGGTCGATACAATTTTTACCCGGCTTCCAATTTCACCGGGCAGCTGATCCACTACCGCTCTTGCAGACGGGATATCCGGAAAACGTTTATCAATTACGACGTTAAATTCGAGTCCTTTCTTTTTATGCCAGAACGCAAGAAAAGCCAACGGCGGTAATAAACGTTCATGAGGATTGTTTCTGAAGATATTATACATTTTTTCCAAATCTTGTCCACTTTCTAAAACGATGATGATGTCACCGTTTCGCACCGGTGGCACATCGGCGGGAATGGCAGGAAGTGTCAGGATGGTTCCGACGGTAACATGATCCTTATTTTTCAGGCGCGGATTGGCAGCGATAACGCGGTTGATAATTCGGGGGTCGGTGTTGTCACCATAAATATTATACAGTGTCCACCAGATTGTTCTTCTGGGCGTTATGGATAGTTTTCCTATCTGATCGGGCATGACCAAATCCGGCATCTCCCCGGGTTCGTCCGGCACAGACTGTTCTTCCTGCTCCATGCTTTCCGCCTGTTTTACGGCAACAGAAGCCGGTTGCGCATGAATTTCCTGCAACGGTTGGTTCGCGCCGGCGTTCATTTTCTTTAAGGAAATGGAGCTGACGGCCATGCCAGCCAGGGCAACCAGTAAAATTCCTGACAGCGCCCAGGTTAATTTTCTGAATAACGGCTTTTCCTTTTCATGGATACAACTCCTGACAAAAAACCATCCGGCAGTTTTTTTCCCACGGATAATCATTTTGAGAATAATCTGGTGACAAAGGAAAACGACTTTACGCGGATATCCGCGTGTGTGCAAATAGATAGCGACAAAACCCCAAAAACTGAAAAGAGAAGGAGCTTTCTCAGGATGGCCGGCAACCCGCAGACGATAATGAATCATGGCCCGCATCTGGTTGAAATTCAGCGGTTCGAGATGATAAGAGAGATTAACCCTGTCTAAAAGATTGACCTTTCTTTTTAAAATGTCGTGGAATTCTTTCTGGGCAAAGATGATGATCTGAAGTAATTTGAAGTTATTGGTTTCGTAGTTGAGAAACTCGCGTAATATTTCCAGGCAATCTTCCGGAATTTTTTGACCTTCATCAATAATCAAAACGATTATTTTTTTTTCATCAACGCCTTTGTCGAAAAGGCAATTCTTGATTTTTTCTTTCAGGTTCCATTCGGTTTGATCAGCGCCTTGCGAATCTTGAATCTCCAGCATGGAGGCGAAGGTTCGTAGAAATTCAAGTGAGCTCTTGAAGGTCGGATCCAGCAAAAGGTGGGTCTCAATAACCTGATGATCCGTTGCGGTTGAAGAAAAATTCTGAATCAGCTTACGGCATAATGTCGTCTTGCCCGTTCCGATGTCTCCAATAACGACATTAATTCCGCGCCGGAGACGGACAGCCAGTTCCAGCTTCTGTAAACAATCGCTGTATTGGGGCAGTTGAAAAAGAAATTCCGGTTCCGGCGAGTTGGAAAATGGCTCTCTTTTAAAATTGAGAATACTGTAATAATTCATTTTTAAATGTCATCTGACTCTTCATCGGCAATTTCTCTTCATGCTCGGTTTTTTTACCGGATTCTTGATTGGGTGATGATGGAATCTGATTCATTTTGTCGGATAACGCCGGAACCTATCCCCCTATCGGTAAAATATGAGGTGTTATAAAGATGAGAACCTCTTCCATTTTGTCGCTCTTGCTGTCCGCTTTAAACGCCCAGCCGATGATGGGAATATCCTTTAACCATGGCACGCCACCCTGTCCATGCAAATTGGTCTGCTTCGTCAATCCTGAAATGACGATGGTTTCGCCATCTTTAACGATCAGCTCTGTCTGTGTTTCCTTTTTGATGATGTAAGGATCGCCCATGGACGATTTTCGTGACATGTCCACTTCATCCTTTTTGACCAGAATCGTCATCTTTAAATTATTTCCATCAATAACATGCGGGGTAATTTCCAGGCGCAGCACGACATCTTGAAACTGGGTTGTCGTTGATGTTGTTCCGCCGGAGCTGGAAGTAGTGACATAGGGAACTTTTTCTCCATTTTCTGTAAATGCCTTCTGGTTGTCCAAGGTCGTTATTGAAGGACTGGATAATATGTTTAGCTTGTTATCTTTCTGCAACGCCTGTAACTGCACTTCCAGTAAATTCCCGTCAATTTTGCCGAACAGCAGTCCTAAAGAAGCTGCCGCCGTCTCAGACAAGCCGCTGGCGGGAAAAACAACACCCAGCCCCCGAGCCCCTATGCCGATCGTGTTACCCGTCGGGTTGATATCGGCTTTAGAATCTGCCCGGGTGCCGCCACTCCGAATAATGAGGTCATTATTTCCCTGAGGGCTGTTTCTGTAACCTCCCCACATGATTCCTAAATCGCGGGCCACACCCTTTGTGGTTTCTACGATATTGGCTTTAATGAGAATCTGTGATGTCGGTTTATCCAGTTTTTCGATGATCGGCAGTACTTTAGCCAAATCATCACGTATCGCCGAGATAATCAGAGAATTAGTGTGCTCGTCAATCTTGACCGAACCACGGGGCTTTCCGTCCTTGTCTTTCGTCAATAAATTCTCCAGAACGGCTTGCAGCTGTTTCGAGTTGGCATAATCAATTTTGACAACAACAGGCTCTAAAAGAGGCTCAACCCACTGAATGTCACGCAGCTGAACTTTACGTTTTAATTCCTGCTCAATATCTTCAACGGTCATAACCATAATGATATTATCCGCCCAGACATACGATAATCCATACGTCCGCAGCAATCCATTGAAGGCTTTATCCCAGGCGACTCCCCGAAAATCGACGCTGATTTCACCCTTTAATTCGTTTTTCACCAAAAGATTGACACCAACGGATTTGGCCATGGCCCGCAATACCGATTTTAAATCGGCCTGGCGCATTGTTAAGTGGATGGGAGAGGTGGGCAGTTTTTGGTCGGTAGCCTCTTCACTTAAAAGAGATGTGGTAGCTTTCTTCTTATCCAGTATATCCGAGACATTGATTTCTTTGGGTTTGGCGGAAGGCGAATGACCTTGAGAGCTTTCAGCCAGAGTTGTCCACTTATCAAAAAAGGCGTCCTTTTTTTCAATTTTGTTTCCATTTGCACAGCCCAGCAAGAGGGCGAGCGTCAGGAAGCAAAGAAGCGACATTTTGATGTATTGATGATGAACTATAGAGTATCTCAAGGTAATAACCTCCGGGTTACAAGTTTTATTCCTGCATGGGAATTTCAAAATTATTGCCTGTATTTTTATCGTAAATTACAACCTTGGAAGATGTAATTTGCTTCAGAACATAACCTTCTTCGATTAATTCTTCACCGACCCGATATTCAACTCTATTGATAATCGCCAACCTGCTTTTCCCCGATTCAATAAAACCTGAATAAACAAATTTACCAGACGCTGTTGGGCCTGTGCCATCTTTGGCCATCCATGCCCGGTATAAATCACTTCCGAGAAAAGGACTTTTCTCCCAATCCAGGGAAGCCCGTTGAATAATATACCGGTCAAGTTCCGACAGTCTGCTTGCTGCCAAATCATCCGACATCGTATTGGCTACTTTTTCAATCCTGGCTGGCGAGGTGCCGGTATGAGCTTTTTTGCCAAATAGACGGTCAGCCAGTAAATACTCGTAAACGGCATACAAAACGAATAAACCCGCAATGACTAAAATAATAATTTCTCTTTTCTTAAGGTTACCCATAAATGCCTTTGTCTTGGTCTATTTGAGCGCTATCCAAATTTTGATTTTAAATTCCATGAAGTGGGCGCCCTGCTGTATTTCTACCGATTCAATTTTATCCAGATAAGCAAGGTTTCCCAATTCAATCAGTAATTTTCTCAAGCCTCCCCATTCGCCACTGAGAACGACATCATGCAAAAAAGATTGCGACGGCGCTGAGGAGGTATTCACATCCGGTGTAAATGAAATCACTTTCAGGCCCGATTTTTGTGCTGCTGAATTCAAGTCACTCTGAAATGTCCCGGATTCCGATCGGGGCAAAGCCTGCTTCCCGGGATGGGGCAATACCAGAGGAATATCTTCCTTCATGGCGTTTTGCAAACTGGCGTAAACCGGTGCCAGTTCTTTTTGCTCTTGAATTTGATATTTTAATTTATCATTTTCTTTGGCCAGGGCGGAGGCCTTCAGATACAAAGGCACAATGCCTACCAAAATGACGATGAGGATAATACCGCCGTATATTATGAAATATAAGAAGTTTTTTTGATTCATGTGAATGTTCATTTTATTCATTACGCCTAACCTGTTTTGGCACCCAATACGAAGTGAATAACTTCATTCTTTTTGAATTTAACAATGTCCTTCTTTTTTACAGAAACTTGATTGAACAGTTTAGAATTTTCCAGCTTCACGACATACTGCGTCAGGCTTGATTCCAGGGCATCTCTGCTACCGGAAATGATGCCTTCAATCAAGACGTTGTCCGTGGTCTCTTTCGACGCCTTTTCAGGAGGCTCCTTCGTCGCCTTACCTGTTTCTTCTTTCATCAATACATTGACATCGGATATTTTAAACTGGATTAAACGAACATTTTGAGGGGTCAGGTCGGAAATTTCACCGAAAGCTGCAACGTCCAGATATTTCCGGGCGTATTGACGGGCAAGGTCTCTCTTAAGCTTTAAGGCGTTCACTTCTTTCAGGACCTGTTCTCTGGATAGCCGGGGGCTGAAAAGAGACAGTTCCTTATCCAGCCTTACTTTTTCTTTTTTAATGGAACTCAACTCCATGCCTTTATAAGTCAGGATGCCCAGACAGATGATTAAACAGGCTACAAAGGACAGGAGAGCAATTCTGTCTATCCGTCTTGAAATAACTTCCTTATTTTTTTCTTGAAAAGTGTAAAGAATATTGGGTGTGCGGCTGTTGTCTGACAGAGATAAGCCCAGCGCGGGAGAAATCAGCATTCTATCATACATGTTCAGTGATGCCTGGGAAGAAGACAAATGGCCGCGCGCGAAAGGATCAAAAAATTCTACCTTGGCCATCAACTGGTCACTGATATAATCAAGAAAAGATTGGTCCAGATAAACGGACGACAAAATGTATATTTTTTCTAATTTCCGATTACCGATAGACGATGTTTTGAGTGTCAGATCGAGTTGGCGGGCCAACCGCTCCCACACGGGAAAAATCATTTTAACGATTTGCTCCTTCGTGAAGTCAATTGGCGTGTCGGTGCCCTTTATTTTTTCAGATTTAGGATCCAGACCGGACAGAATTTTCTTAGCATCAGCATGTGTTACTTTTATATGGCTCTCCTTATCGGATACAGATGAAACAATCGCTTCCACCATGCTGCTGCCGCTTCCGGTTTTAATGCCTCTCGTCATCACCAGATTTTCTCTGTCATAAACATCGATACGGGAGTAATTGTCTCCAACAAACAGGCTGGCAAAAATTTCCTCTGTGACAGGCATCCATTTGGACCGGAAAATATTTTGCATTGCGAACGGAACAATCGTCAAGCCCGCAAGCGGTATTCCCAGTTCAGAAAAATATGATTTGACTTTTTCAACTTCTGTCTTCAAGGCGGTATAGAACATGACGGAATACTTGGTCGCGCCCTGCTCCACTATCTCTCCCTGAACTTCAAAGTCATAGATATGATTGCTTTCGTCAACAAACCCCTCTTTCTTGGCAGTCCAGAAGATAACCCTTTCCAACTGCTTTTTGGGGACTCGAGGGATATTGAAAAAATGAACGGCCACTTCATCTGTCGATATTTTGGCCCAGATGTCACAATCGGAAAGGTTGCCGCAAAAACTAACAACGGATGTTTTCAGAAGACTTTTAAATTCGTAGGAATTTAGCGATAGATCAGACTCCAGCTTGATAATCTTTTTATCAATCAATGCAGGAGGGGCACCGGAACTCCGGGTTGACTTGACCAGCGAAATATATTCACTGCTGATGTCAATCCCTACCGTGTATTTCGTTTTCTGAAAAATTTTCTCTGCGAAACCAAATTGGGAACCCCGGTTATTCGCACCGGAAGGGACGTAATTTTTTTGCCTTCCCAAGGCGTTAAAAGATTCTTCATCTTTTCCGCGAATAACATTGAGAAGCTTTTCAGTTGAGTTGATGTCGTTTTTAATATTGGACAAGAAAATCTCCTGAACCCGTTCTGATACAAATTTATTTACATGAATTCTTTTCCTTATAATTTAATTTCGCAGACTTGTAAACACTTTTTTACACTATTTTATTCTGATAAGCGCGTTCAAACAAGTTAAGTCAAAAAGCATCAGCACCCATAATTAAAAAACTTGAATCCTCATCATTTTTTTGTTAGAAGAACCGAAATTTGATCCAATAAACCTATTTTATCGATATTTATGACTATCAAAAACAGTATTGTTTGCTTTGTTCTTCTGACTCTTTTCTGTGGTCTGTTCTTTTCAGTCAACACATATGCCTCCGTTCCCGTGGAAAGCTCACCAACAAGCGATGCTGAGCTTTCTTTCGATTCGGACAACAAAACCGATTCAGAAGAATCTCTTGCGGACGTATCAACCAATTCAGATGTTACTGAAAAACTAGCCAAAATACCCGATTCAATCGTCTCCATGTCCTCCGGTTACGTCGTTGTCGTTGATAAAAGTGTTCAGCGGCTATACGTTTTTCATAAGTCAGAACATTTTTCGAAAGTATTTGATGCGCCATGCTCGACAGGTAAAAATTCCGGTTCAAAACAGATTGCCGGAGACGCGAAAACGCCCAATGGAATTTTTTTTATAACCAAAGTGCTGCACAAACCGGGCCCTCCGGAGGTGTACGGATCCATGGCCTTCCCTCTCGACTATCCGACGCTTTCGGATCAGAGAGCCGGGCGGGGCGGTAATAATATCTGGATCCATGGAACCACTAATGCTTTATTACCCAAGCAATCAAGAGGCTGTGTGGTACTGCGCGAGAGAGATCTGAGACGCCTTGCAAATTACATTTTTTTGAACAGAACGCCTGTCATCATTTCAGAGTCCATCAAATGGGTACCGCAGAATTATGTGTCTTCTTCCAAAAAATATTTTGAAAATATTCTGGAATCCTGGAACAGGGCCTTTCTTGAAAAGGATCTTAAAAAAATTGATTCTCTGTATATGCAGGGGACGGAGATCAAAGGAAAACGAAGAGAAGATCTGCATAACAAAATTAAGAACTTGAAATTAATAAACAACCACTTTGTTTTGCAGCCTAAGGATATCTCCATCCTTCAGAGCGGTAATCATGCCGTGATTATTTTCGATCAGGTCTTTTCTGTCAGCAGCAACAACTCGTTTCAGGGGTTCTATAATAAACTGATTTTAGAAAAAATGAATAACCAGTGGCACGTCGTTGATGACGCCACGCCTTCCAGAATAGAGGAAAAACACTTGGCACGGGCCAATAACAGGCAGAAAGAAATTGTCGATACCGATAAAACAGCTCAAAAAGAAATTCAAAAGCTTGTTAAGCAATGGGTGGTCAGTTGGGAATCCGGAGATATGGCTACATACCGCAACTGCTATACAGAGGACTTTCAATCAAGAGAAATGAATTTAAATGAGTGGGTCCTCTATAAAACCGATGTACGTCAGAGAAGCAAGAATATAAAAATCAAGATTGATAACCTGAAAATATCAGTCAAAGAAGAAACCGGAACGGCACTATTTATTCAATCATACAGTTCATCGGCATTGAAAAGCAAAGGAAAGAAAACGCTGGAACTCAAAAAAATGGACGGCGAATGGAAAATACACCGTGAAATCATGTAATGTCAGAAGCTTAGTTTATAACAACACTTAAAATAAAAAATCCGGCTATGTAAACCGGATTTTTTATTTTCGATGAAAGGGTTTTTTAACGGATTTCTAACGAAAGCTTCTTCATAATGCCGGAAGTTGGTTTTCCATTAGCGTCATATGATCTGATTCGATAATATTTTTTTAACATCTTCTCCAGGGGTACCACTCTTTTTTTCGGATCGTTTAAACGTCCTTCGTGCAACATGCGACCCGGCAACGTGTCATCTTTCGCTGTAATGCCTTCCCGCGTATTCATATAACGTTCGAGGATGTGGATGCGCTCACCGGCCCGTAAAAACTCTGAACGGGACATTTTCAAGCCGGTGATTGTTGACCAGAATTTGTGATAAATGCTGATATCGGCAACCTTGGTAGCCACAGGATAAAGCAATCCCATCACTATTTTCAGGTAAAAAAGACCGCTGTACTTTGTCAGCGGATTTTCCAGAATATAAGCAAATGACGTGAAGGTGCATGTGTGAAGAGAGTTCATGGCGCAATAAAAATCTTCAAAAAATTTTACCCAGACATGCTTGCCGATGGTTGAATAAGGATCGAGAACATGGACAAAGTTTTCCTGCGCCATTACCGTTGACGAAAGATGACAGGCGCCGCGATTGGCCACCGCATAATTCAGCCCGATACCGTACGAACCGCGCGGATCATAGGCAGCCATTTCCATACCCTTAACCTGGATGGCAAAATCCTCTCCACCGTATTTTTTAGCCAAGGCCCGTGAACCCTGGCCCATCTCCCGGCCAAACCCCCTGCCATTCGCTGTATCTTCAATAGCCTGTTCAATCCCTTCGGGTGAACCAAACTTCAAATCCGTTTTGATCAACCCCTTTTCACCTGCCTCCATGACCCAGGCCAAGGTCCCTCCCATGCTAATGGTGTCCATGCCGAACTTTCCGCACAGATCGTTCCATTCAGCGATTTTGACCGGATCAAAGATTTCCAGATTCGAGCCCATGACGCCAACGGTCTCATATTCCGGCACGGACAATTCCCTTCCATTAAATTTTCCAGCTTTACCGCATAAAATTGTACACGGTTTGCACGTATGATGCTTGGTATTAAAATTTTCACTGTAATACTCGCCGGTCAGTTTATACGCATTATCGGAAGAACCCGACGTAAAATTTCGAATCGGCATAATCCCGGCCATGTTGGTATAGGTCACCAGATTGTTGGTGCCGAATCGTCTGATCATATTGGATGTGACAGCGTTGGCATTGATACGCTTGGTCGCCAATTTTTTAATTTTATCAAACTTTTCTTTTTCTTTAGGCACGATTTTATATGTTCCGCCAATGGCATATACAGCTTTGAGATTTTTGGAACCCATGACGGCTCCCATTCCTCCGCGCCCCAGGTATCTCCTGCCCGATACAATATTGGCAAAGAGAACTTTATTCTCACCGGCCTGCCCGATCACCGCCGCGCCGGCATTTTTATTTTTGCCGAGAAGGTCCTGTGTTTCATAGGCGTCCTTTCCCCACAAGGCGGAGGCATCTTTAAATTCCACCCCGGCAGACGTTACGACCAGATAAACAGGCGTTTCTGATTTTCCTTTCACCAGCAGGCCATCCCACCCGGCAGTTTTGAGTGCCATACCAAATGGACCGCCACACGAGGCGTGGTCCATGATCCCTGTCAATGGCGATTTGGTGACTGCCGAAAACCGCCCTGAACAGGGGGCGCCGGTTCCCATCAACACACCCGGGGTAAAGACGATCATGTTCTCTTTTCCTAAGGGATCTACTCCCGCCGGCATCCTGTCGTAGATGAGTTTCAGGCCGAGCCCTTTACCACCAAGGAACATTTTTCGTTCTTCATCGGTGACCTGATAAACTGTATACGATTTATTACTCAGATCAACTTCCAGAACTTTATTGCTGCTGCCCGCTATTTCCGGCACATCCTTGTCTTTCACGTTCGCTACTTCTTTTTCTTTAGCTTCAGCCATAATCCTTCCCCACACGGTCAAAAAATAACTTGCTACTAATAAGCTGCTTTTAAAACACCCAAAGCATCCTCAAAACTTACTTCCACCGGGCTGAACGATATAGCGCCGTCGTTGAGAGCTGTTTTGGCAATGGTTTCTAATTTATCTTCAGTAACACCCGCTTCGGAAAGGCGCACAGGCAAGCCGCATAATTTTTTCAGCTCGCCGGTTATATCCCTGATAGCCGCTACCGATTTGGCCGCCCGTTCCGCGGGAGGCGTCTGAACATATTTCTCCGGACCTGCCGCGTGAAGTAACAGGCTCTCAATATTCTCTTTGGTTGTTGGCGATTTATCGGCCTTACCCAAATAAAATTCAAGCCCATGGGGAAGCAGGACCGCATTGGCTATACCGTGCGGCACATGGCAGACACCGCCTGTCGCATGAGCAACGGCATGCACAATTCCCACCATGGAATTAGAAAATGCCAACCCCGCCATTAAAGCCGCGTTGGCCATCGCCAAACGGACATCCTTGTTGCCTCCATCTTTGACCGCTGTAATAATGTTATTACGGATGAGCTCCATCGCCGCCGCTGCAAACGCGTCGCATATCGGATTTTTCTGCGTCCCGATAAAGGCCTCCACGCAATGGGTAAAAGCGTCCATGCCTGTTGCCGCCGTAATCTTGGGCGGCATACTGACTGTCATCCGGGGATCCAGAACCGCAATTTCTGGCAGAAGCAACTCTGACGTAAAAACCATTTTCACGTTTTTTTCCGGATTGGCGATAACCGCCACCATGGTCACTTCCGAACCGGTGCCGGCCGTTGTCGGAATCACGACAAAAGGTTTCATCGGTTTGTTCAGACGGTAATTGCCCATGAATTTAAGAAGGTCATCGGTATCTTCCGTAATCACGATATTAACACCTTTGGCTGTATCGATCGCCGAACCTCCGCCGACGGCAATAATGGAATCACACTTCTGGGCTCTGTAGATGTCGGCAATCTGATTGACCACAACATTGGATGAATCCTGAGGCGTTTCGTCAAAGATCGCCCCGATCACTGTATCCGTCCCGCCAAAACTATCAACGACATGCTTAATCAGTCCGGCTTGAGCAACTCCTTTATCGGTAATGATCATCGGTCTTTTGGCACCGAGGCGGCTTAACTCAAATGGTATCGTCTCCAGCGCTTTATAGCCGGAAATGATCTTTACCGAATTAAAAAATTCATAGTACTCAGGTATCACGACATTTTTTTTGAAAAACATATCCGCCCCCTTCATTTTTCCAATATTATTTGATTGCACCGTATCCTACATTGAAATAGGTAATGGCACGATTGACCAATTTTTTCACAGTAAGCTTTGGCACTTCTTTGATGTAGAACCGGGCAATAAAATTCGGAAGTAAAAGTGTCTGCACCACATTGATGACTCTGATGATGGACATCGTGTAAATCAGACTACCTCTGACAAATTGACGATTGTGATAAACGGCATTGGGAACGCTGATACGGCCGGTCATGACCAGATAGGCAAACGTGATGTTCTTCCACCACATCTCCACATCGGCGTAAAAGACTTCCTTTTCTCCCAGATATTGAAACGCGCCGCCTTTTTTGAGCATGAGCATACTGGGACCGCCAACCACGGCCATACGAAACGAAAACGTTTCCGGCCAGCTGTCCACTTCCTTTTTAACTTCAGGGTCAATACGATAGGCTGTTTGCATGCCTATGCCGATAAAAAAGAAAAAAATCCTCGTCACAAGCGTCGAAAACCATTTTTTTTTGGGAATGATCTCTTTATAGTCCGACACCGATTTCATAAGCCCCCCCTTCATTGTACGATGAGATTATTAAATGTGTAGTTAAATAGAGTTTTTTATTTTGATTTTTTTAGCATAAATGCGATTCTTACACAAGTTTAATATTCAAAAAAGTTCATGCCTCTATCATTTATGACATAGGATAATTTTTTGGCCGTAGAAATATAATTATCTTGACAAGGCTGACAATATTTGTTTTATTTTCCGCACTTTCCGAGAAAATAAACAAATTTGATTTAAAAGGAAGGCACTAACTATGAAAAAATTATTAGTTACTTTGTTTCTATTTTTATTTTTAACACCGACAATCTTCGCCGAAACCGCCCCCGATATTCCGAAAGGAACCGCAGAAGATTATTTCAACCGCGGTAACCAATACAGACAGCAGGGAAACCTCGATCAAGCCATCTCTGATTATACCCATGCTATCCGTGTAAACTCTAAACATACCAAGGCGTATTATAATCGAGCAAATGCTTATAGCAAGCAGGAAAAACTCTTTGAGGCCATCGCCGACTATAAAAAAGCGACAGAAATCAATCCTCAATATACCGAAGCCTATTACAATATGGGCAATGCCTATGAAAAACAGGGAAAACGTGAGGAAGGAATTGCCAGTTATACAAAAGCAATCAAATCCAATCCGAAGTATGCAGCCGCATACTGTAACCGGGGCAATATTTACCAGACACAAGGTAACCTCAAACAGGCATTGGATGACTACAACAAAGCCGTGGAGATCAATCCAAATTTTGCCGGGGTTTATTCCAACAGAGGCAATGTTTATCAGGCCCAGGGTAACGTAAAGCAGGCGATTGCCGATTATAATAAAGCGATAGAATTAAATCCGACGTTTGCCGGTTTCTACGCAAACAGGGGCAACATCTATCAGAATCAGGGAAACCTTAAACAGGCCATAGCTGATTATAATAAAGCTGTCGAAATAGATCCGAATGACTACTCGACGCTTTACAATAGAGGATTAGCTCATTATGGCATGGAAGATTACGACCAGGCATTTGCCGACTATCAGGAAGCCCTGAATCAAAATCCCAGCAGAGAGCACTACGATAACTTTATAAAGTATTTCCCCGAAAAAAGGGCGTCCGACAAAGAAAATATGAAGGGTAAAATTGTAAAGATATTTGAAGACAAGTTAAATTTGGCACCGGCACTAGCCGCTTTACCCGCTGATTCTGACGTCGCTGCGGCAAAGTCAACTGATGAAACCGCAACTGCAGAAGTTGCCGTCGTGCCCCCCGTCGTGCAATCTCCAGCGACACCTCAAGATGAAGTGAAGGTTGACGAAAAGCAACTGGCGCTCAAAGATAACAAAAAAGGAATCCGAATTCTACTCAATACATGGTGGAAAAGCTGGCAAACCGGCAACATGGATCAGTACCGCACTTGCTATCACAACAAATTCAGGTCAAAAAATATGAATCTGGATGAATGGATTGATTATAAAACAAAAGTGAAAGAAAAGAGTACGGATATTAATATTATCATTAGTAATTTGAAAATAACGGTGAGTGATGATCGCAATGCTGTCGTGGATTTTATTCAATCCTACAGCTCATCGATTTTCAAGAGTAAAGGGAAGAAAACGCTGGAGCTGAAAAAAGTCGGAAACGACTGGAAAATTTACAGGGAAATTTCATAAACTTGAAAAACGATCCATCCATTCCTGCTTCGGTGTCATCAGTAAATACGAAATGGCAATTACTCAAAAGTAATTGCCATTTCCATTAAAATAACAGCAACTGGATCAACACTGTTTTGTTTCAATGAAAATCAATAAAGAAAAAATTGATCAGGTTAAAGGTTTTCTCCACGAAAGAGAAGCCCATTGTCTTTATCATCTGGCCATGATTGCCGGCAAGAAAGGCCCCTGTCTGGAAATCGGCAGCTACTGTGGTAAATCATCTGTCTATCTGGGTATGGCGTGTAAAGAAAACTCCACGGTTCTTTTTTCCATCGATCACCACACCGGTTCTGAAGAACAGCAACCGGGAGAAGAATATTTTGATCCTGATTTGCTGAACAACGAAACAGGGAAAATAGACACATTCAGATTTTTTCGTAAAACGATTACCGATTTCGCTTTGGAAGACACCATCATTCCGCTGGTTGGACGTTCATCAGCAATCGGTCGCGTATGGAAAACACCCCTCAGCCTGCTCTTTATTGATGGCAGTCACGCCTACGAATCCGTATTAAGTGACTATGAGATCTGGTCGAAAAATATAATCCCAGGAGGTTATCTCCTGTTTCACGATATCTTTCCTGATCCATCAAAAGGAGGGCAAGCCCCTTACCTTGTTTACCAGAAAGCTGTGGCTTCCGGAGTTTATGAAGAAATGCCCCTGTGCGAATCACTGGGCATTCTTGTCCGCAGGAAATGATTCGGCTCTAAGACGACCAGGACCAGACACATCCGTTATCGGATATATCCGCCTTTAAATACTTGCGTCCGGCAAAATCACGCACCGTGTTATCTACTATTTTAACGTCTGCACGGGTATGTTTCTGTACCCGGCGGCAAAGTTCTTCCAAACCACTCTCTTTTTTCCCTCCGCAGATCGCCGGCTCAATAGAGCCGTACTTTTCGATAAGATCATTTTTCAGAATCTCGTAGGTCAATTTCATCCGCGCGTTGCCTTCAATCTGCATAATGTCTTCCGGAGAGCCTTTACCTTCCTGATACTTCTTCACTATTTTTTTCCAGTCTGTTTCCATTTCCTCGTCATAACGGGCGCCGAAATCCCGCATATCTTGTGGATGCAAGAATGATGTTTTTACAATGGCGTCATTCGCGTCGTACTTCGACCAGTTATCGGTTAATATTTCCAAGTCATAATCCTGAATTTTTTCCCGGACAGTGGTTCCGGGAAAAGGCGCCAGAAAATGATAACCGTACACCGCCCCCGAACGTCTCGCAAAAAGATCGGTTTCCTTCAAAGTATCCTTGGTTTCTCCCGGCAAACCGATAATGAATGAAGCATGGGCAATCATGCCGGCCTGCTTACACATTTTTACAGCCGCATCCACCTGTTCGAGCTTAATGCCTTTCTTAATTCTTTTGAGCATCTCGGCATTGCCTGTTTCCACGCCGAAACTCACACTGTCGCATCCGGCCTCCGCCATCATATCGAATACTTCCTGGCTGACCGTATCCACTCTGGCAAACGCACTCCACGGAAATTTTAAGGAGCGTTCTTTAATTCCCGCGCAGATTTCCCTGACGCGCTCTCTGTCGGTCGTGAACAGATCATCAGCAATGTTGATTCGGTCAAAACCATAACTTAAAATTTGTTCGATTTCATCTACCACCAGTCGGGAATTTCTTTTCCGCACTTTAGGCCCCACCATTTTACGCCCCAGACAGAATATACAGGAATAGGGACAGCCCCGACCGGTAATCAGGCTGACCGGAAAACCCAGAGCACGGTAACGCGAAATTGGCAGCATGTAACGGGCCGGTAACGGTATCCTGTCTATATCCGTAATGAAATCCCGTTTACCGGTAAAAATAATTTCATCACCATTTCGATACGCAATTCCTCGGATGTTGTGCCATTTATTTTTATGATGAACGAGCGGTGTCAGCTCTGCAATCGTATCTTCCCCCTCGCCGATGACAATCAAGTCAATGTCCGGATATTGTCTTAAGGTATCTTCAGCCGTAAAGGACACATGGGGTCCGCCCATCATCGTAATGATTTCCGGATTATAATTTTTAACGTCACAAAGAATTTGTTGCGCCTCATAAAAATTCATCGTCACCGACGTAGAGCCGACAACGTCCGGTTGAAAAGACTCCAATTGTCTTCTCAGATTCTCTGTACTGTAAGCGGAAACAATATAATCCAATATTTTAACTTCTGCCCCGGCAGCTTCAAAAGCCGCGGCGACGTACGTCACCCCCAGCGGAGGAGACGGCATCTCCTCCAGCGGATAAGGCGGAGCCACAATAGCGACACGCATTTTAATCTCCTTTACGTGGAAACAGAATCGATCTGAACCACCCTCTTAATGTGTTGCCCTTCATGAGCGCACGGTCAATTGCCTCAAAATCTCTGGCCAGTTGAGCCGGATTCGAAAGCCAGTCGCCGCGGGTCCTCAGGGGCTTGTCCGGATCCAGATATTTAATGACCGTCGCCGGGTTTCCGGCTGCGATGGCGTTTGCCGGAATGTCCTTGACCACAACGGAACCGGCACCGATAATGGCATTATCCCCGATGGTTACGCCCTTGCTTACCATCGCCATATCTCCAATCCACACGTTGTTGCCGATGATCACTTCTTTGGTGTTCCCGACCGGCATGCTGCGGTCATACAGGTCATGCCAGTCCGCATCGCCGATGCTGACACTCTGGGCTGTCATGCAACTGTCCCCCATCTTCACGAGCGTTGCCGACATGATTCTCGTCCCCGGGCAAATCAGGCAATACCTGCCGATTTCAATTCTGCCATGCCCCATCCAGGCGGGCCAGACAGTAAATCTTACTTTTCTATCCGGTGTCGCAATAACGGTCGTGTAATCGCCCAGCAGAACCGGTCCGCCAAAGACCTCGACATGCCAGGGCTTCATGAAAACCAGTCCCGTCCCGAAATATTCAAATTGGGGAGCAAGGAAGTGCCGAGCATACCGTTTCTGCAACCGGTTATAGAAACGCTTAACGTAATATGGACGATGATCCTTTCTCACAGCTTAACCTTTTTGGGTGAGGATTTCCTGATGATATCTGGAGTGTCCTGTAAAAAATCGATAACGCTCGTTACACGAAAAGGCACGCTCAAAGAAATGATGTTCACCTGTTTAATGAAGCCCAGAACGTATGATTGAAGAGTTTTCCCGCCGGCGTAATCTCATTCAACGCGTCCCAGGCCATCATCACTGCCGCCGCTGTCCAGCCCGTTTTTTCCTCCGGCCAGATCACTCCATCCGGAAACGTTACACCCATCCAAAAAGAACCGTCAGAAAATCTTTTATCATTGAGCCAGCTGAAGATCGTCCTGGCACGTGGCATATCTTCAATAGCGGCCAAGGTTAAAATAAACTCGGCCGTTTCAGCCATAGTGACCCACGGCCTGTCACTGACACATCGCACCCCCCAGTCTGGCACAACGAATTTCTCCCAATAGTGGGCTATTCTCTTCCTGGCTTCTTCTCCGGTAACCGCGCCGCATAAAATCGGATAGTACCAATCCATGGAATATCGTGACTTGATCATATTGAAGAGATCCGGTCTGGTTTTGATTGCTGAACCCAGCGCCTCCATCGCTTTGCGCCATTTCGGACGTTTTTTCCCCAGTATCCCGGCGATTGCCAGAGCGCATTTAATACTCATATAGATAGAGCTTGAGCCCGTAAGCAATGCCATTTTATCAATCGCGTCGTTCTTATTTCTGGCCCAGTAGATCTCGCCATCAGGCGCCTGCAAGTTAATCGCATACTGAATTCCCTGCTCAATGGTGGACCACATGGCCTTCAAAAATTTTATATCTCCGGTAATCAAGTAATGATGAAAGACACCTACGGCAACATAGGAAGAAAAATTGGATTCCTTCGTAGAGTTGATAATCTTTCCATCCCGCGTTTCCGACCACCAACTGCCGTCGGAGAGTTGCGTGTGTGCCAGCCATTCATATGCTCTTTGGGCTTCAGCATAATATCCGCCTATACTCAACCCCATGACACTTTCTACATGATCCCATGGATCGGTCTTTCCCCCTTGAGACCAGGGTATTTCACCGTTTTCCTTTTGAAGGGAAGCAATGAATGCGGCTGTTTTTTCCAGAGAAATAGGCGGCAGCTCCTCACTCACAGACAGTTTCAGCTCCATCAATATCAACCTTTTTTAAGATAATAGACAATGCTCTTTCCCAGGAATGGATTGAGCAGTTCTTCCAGCATCCGGACGGGCCGCGGCTTCTTCATGATATCCCACTCCAGAAACTTTTTATAAGTTTTGACCAGCGGGTGATCCTCATTTTTTAAGCCCACCATGCATTTCAGCCACCAGTAGGGAGCATGAAGAGCGTGTTTGTAATTGATCTTCCAGCAGGCAAATCCCTGATTCGTCAACATTTCACGAAGCTGATTTTTTCTGTAGATCCGAATATGGCCGCCTTCTTCATTATAATAATCGCTGGAAATTAACCAGCAGATTTTTTCCGCAAAATAACGAGGCACGCTGACGACCAGAGTGCCTTGAGGTTTTAATATTCGGTCCAGCTCCCTGATGGCGTTTTGGTGGTCTGGAATATGTTCCAGAACTTCCGAACAGATGATGCAATCAAACGATGCATCCGCAAAAGGAAGTTTGTTGATGTCGGCAATGGAAACCAGATAGTCTTTCGACACCGCATCGGGTTGTGATTCAAGAGATTTTGCCGTTTCACGCAAGGCCCAGGTATTTTTATCGATGCCGAAAATTTTAAGCCCCGGAATTCTCGCCAGATGACGCAGGTGCCTGCCCAGTCCACAACCGGCATCAAGAACAACATCACCAGATTTTAAATTCAGTTTATAAACTTCTACGGTAATCATCGATTGCCTCTCTATAAACGTCAACCATATCGCTGGCTGCTTTGGGCCAGTTGAAAATCGAATCCACCCGTTCAATTCCAGCTTTCGCCATTCTCTTTCTCTGATCCGGATGTTTAAACAAATACATGATTTCTCTGGCCAGAGCGCCCGGATCGGCGGGAGGAACAATAATGCCGGCATCTCCCACAACCTCCGGCAGGGCGCCGCCGCTGGTGCTGATCAGAGGAACACCGCAAGCCATCGCCTCGGCAGCGGGAAGACCGAATCCTTCATATAGAGACGGCACAACGGCAATCGTAGCCTTGGAATAATAATCAGCAAACTCTTCATTTTGAATACGCCCGGTAAAATGAACAATGTCGCTGATTTTCAACTCTTCTACAAGCTTTTTCACTGTGCCGTTTTTTTTGGGTTCTCCGATTACTGTCAGTTTCACAGATTGTTTTTTTCTGACCTGCGAAACGGCTTCCAGCAAATAGCGCAATCCCTTTAAGGGTGTATCCGCGCTGTTGGTAACAATAATGGTGTTTTCCGGTCTGGGCCCGTTTTGAACGGGATAGAAGAATTCCTTGTTAATACCATTGGGTATGACACGGAATTTAGACGCGTGAATGGAAAATTCTTTGGCGATATCTATCTTTGAGCATTCTGAAACGGTCACGATGTGGGAAAGCTGCCTGGCCACCTCTTTTTGCATTTTGATAAACGAATACCACCGTTTGATCATGTTGATTTTCTTCTGCGTGGTGGCGGATTTGAATTCTTCCTGACGATCCACGGTGATCGGATGATGAATGGTCGCAATCGTTGGCACAACTTCGTCGGCTATCTTACCGATGCCATATGACAAACACTGATTGTCATGTACGATATCATACTTCTTTTTATTTTTTTGCAGATACCTGTAAGCCCGTACGCCGAACGTATAGGGTTCAGGAAATCGGCCGGCACACATCGTGATGAACTCGTACATATTCAGCGGATTGGCCAGCGAGCTTACTTTCTTTAACCGAAAAGGATGTTCGGCATTATAAAGATCCAGACTGGGTAATTGATGTAAGCGGACGCCGGGGTCCAGATGAGGATATGGTGGTCCTGACAAAACATCCACATCGTGGCCAAGATCGCTTAACGCCTTGCTTAAATGTTTAATGTAAACACCCTGCCCGCCGCAATTGGGATTCCCCCGATAGGTTAAAAGACAAATTTTCAACGGTTGGGATTTGGATTTCCTGCTTTTCATGCCTGTAATTTCTGCACCATCCTTTGCGAGTTTTCAAACATAACGGATATTTCGTCATCACTCAGTCCCGCACCACGAGCAATTCTTATCGCTTTCTCACGGCCTACGAAATCAGATGGTGAGTGTGCGTCATTATTAAGAATGAGTTGAGCATGAAACTTTTTTGCCATTTGCGCGACATGTCCGTTGGTGTAGCTGTGACCTCTCCGCGTTGTAATTTCCAGATAAATTCCCCTGTCTGCCGCGATACGCGCCTCTTCTTCAGTCAGCAGTCCGGGGTGTGCCAGAATATCGATGGATGATTGGAGAGCCGCCAGATTTGTGCCGGCGGGAACGGGTTCAACAATGGTTTCACCATGTACAATAATCATCCTAGCACCCATTTTTCTGGCCTCATTCGCCAAAGCACTGATCTGACCCGGAGCAACGTGTGTAATTTCGATACCGGGAATAGCTTCTATTTTCCCATCACGACTGATGTGTGAACAGACTTTGATAATCCGGGGAATAATGAAATCAATATTTGAATAATCAACATGGTCGGTGATGGCTAATGCTTTATAACCGGATGTATAAGCGCGCTGTGCCAGCTCAGACGGTACCAATTCACCATCACTGAAAAAGGAATGCGTATGTAGATCAATCAATTAAAACACCCTGATTTTAAAACGTTACAAATCCGTTACATCCGAAAATCTGAACTGATTTAGCAAATTTGCGACTGAGAGTCAACAAAGATATGCAGGTTGGTCAATTTTAAATTATGGCTGCCCGGTTTTTAAAAGCAGAAAGGTGGCTGAAACGCGGCTGACATTTTTATCTTTAATATCAGTAATTAAGCAATCGCCGATCATCAGACGCTGACCCTTCTTAAAAACAGTGGCCGTAGCGATCAGTTCGCCTTCGGAAACCCCGGCCAGGAAATTGCTAATGAAGAGACTTTCAAGGCGTGAAGGGGTGAAGAATATTTATTTTTCTCTGGGAATGACATGCACAGAGGTGGCTTTGAAAGATGCAATGACAGTCATTCCCTGAGTAATGCCCAATTCTTCGAAGGATGGAATGGTGATATAAGCGACAAGAGGAAAACCGCAATCCAGAATCAATTTATTGAAAAATCCCTGACGGATAACCTTAGTAATCCGGGCTTCTAAAACATTCCGTGAGCTGGTTTTATCCTGTATTTCTCTGGAAATGATAACATTCTCCGGCCTTAAACAGCACAAAACCTTTTGCCCAATGGAACACTGGCCTATTGCTTCGATCTCTTTATTCTGGACGGAAACGATGAGATTACCATTGGAACAAGCAGACACCGTGCCATCCAGAATCGTTTCCGTCCCGACAAAGCCTGCTACAAATTCTGAATCCGGCCGATTAAATATTTCTGTTGTCGTGCCGGATTGGACGACTTTCCCACTGTTCATCACAGTGACATCCTGCGCCAACCTTAAGGTTTCTTCACGGTCATGCAGTGCCAGGACCGCCGTGATTTTTGTTTCCTCCAAGATTTGTTTCAAATCCTCGATAATGGTCTCCCGTGATGGAGGATCAAGTGAATTAAAAGCCTCATCGAGCAGAAGCATCTGCGGTTCAATTGCAAAAGCCCGTGCCAGCGAGACACGTTTGGCTTCTCCGCCGGAAAGCGCCCTCGCTGATCTCTTTTCCAAATGACGTATTCCAAAATAGTCCAGAGCTTTTTGAACTCTGTTTTTTATTGCCGCCTTACTCATCGAGCGAAACTTTAACCCCAGGGCGACATTTTCAAAAACATTACTGTTCAAAAGCAACGGCTCCTGAAAAACGACCGATACATGGCGGCGTAACATGGCCAAATCGGCTCTCGTCTCAACAGGCGTTTCCTGAAAAAAAATTTTCCCCTGCTCCGGTTTCAGTAACCCGGCGAGCATCAAAAGCAAGGTTGATTTTCCAGCGCCGTTGGGCCCGATGAGCGCTAAAATCCTTGACTGCGGCACGTAGAATTGAGGAATATCCAGCACCGTCACGCCGCCACGCTTTAAAATAATATTTTCCGCATGCATGAAGGGTTTTGAAATCATCGCGGATGCTGCCTTTGCTGGATTAGAGTGAGCAGATAATTTACGAGGAAGGCAAGTAAAAGGAGAATGATGCTCAGCGCAATAGCGATATCGAAATTGCCCTTACCGGTTTCCATAACCGTGGCTGTGGTGAGCACGCGCGAGTACCCCCGGATGTTACCGCCGACCATAATGGAAGCCCCCACTTCTGAAATGACGCCCCCGAATCCGGCCATGACTGCCGCCAGAAGCGGCAGTTTTGCTTCTTTAATCAGCACCCACACCATCTGTAAACGGCTTGCTCCCAGAGAGAGAATCTGCAAACGCAAATTGGGTGATAAATTTTGAATGGAAGCCAGCGATATGCCCATCACAATCGGAGTGGCAATGATCGCCTGGGCAACAATAATCGCGGTGGGCGTATAAAGAATTTCCAGAAAACCGAATGGCCCGTTACGCCAGATAAAAATGGTGACAAACAACCCGACAACAACCGGGGGCAGGCCCATCCCCGTGTTGATGATACTGATGACTATTTTTTTTCCGAAAAAATTATTTAACGCGACAGCCGTGCCGATAGACACACCAATGAAAAGACTGATGAGCGTGGCTGTCCCTGATATTTTCAGAGACAGCCACGTGATACCCAATACTTCAGGATCAAACGTAACCAGCAACTCAAATGCTTTGATGATCCCCTGAATAATTAATTCCACTGGATAAAACCTGTTCTACACTGATTAATCATTATTTTCCTAAATCTTCCACTTTTTTACCCGCATCAGGGAAGAATAAGGGAGAACCGTACTTGTCAACACCAAAGGTCTTGATGATTTCCTGTGTTTTTTTCGAAACCATAAAATCGGCAAAGGCCTTGGCGCCGGGGGCGTTCACTTTCGGCCATTTCGTGCTGCTGACTTCAATCACATGATAGATATTGAGCAACTCGGCATCACCTTCGACCAGTATATCCAGACCCAGATGCTTTTTGAGGGCCAAATAGGTTCCACGGTCAGTAAGGGTATATCCTTTTTTTTCAGATGCGACACCCAGTGTCTGTCCCATCCCCAAACCGGTTTCCTGAAACCATCTCTGGCCCATCAGGTTGATCCCGGCTTTTTTCCACAGAGCTTTTTCTTTGACGTCCGTTCCGGATTTATCGCCTCTGGACAAAAACAAACTTTCGGTTTTGGCAATTGTTTTCATCGTTTCAAGGGCCGATTTAAATCCTTTAATTTTAGCCGGATCAGACGCGGGACCAACGATGATAAAGTCATTATGCATGACTAACTGACGATTGAAGCCGTATCCTTCTTCGACAAACTTCTTTTCCGCATCCGGCGAATGAACCAGAAGAACATCAGCCTCACCCTTTTGTCCCATCGCCATAGCCTGCCCGGATCCGACAGCGATTGTTTTGACAAAATAACCCGTCTGTTTCTCAAAGATTGGAATCAAGGTATCCAGCAATCCCGTATCCTGTGTACTGGTTGTCGTAGCCAGAATAATGTTCTTCTGTTTAGGTGCCGCCTTCGCAGCGAAAACACTGGATGCGCCAAATGTAACCAGCAGCACAGCCATGATCCATGTGATGATAATTTTTCTATTTCTCAATAATTTCATGATGCATCTCCTTTATCATTCAATTTTTTATTTTTTCTTTTGCCCTTTTTGCCATTCTACGGAATTGGGGAAGAAAAGCGGTGAACCGTATTTGTCCTTGCCGAAATCACGGATAATCAACTGGCCTTTTTTCGTCGATGTCAGCCATTTTACAAACTTTTTAGTGTCTTTCGTGTTGACCTTTGAACATTTTGTTTTGTTAACAGGTATCAGAGAAATAAAATTCAAAAGAGCCTCGTCACCTTCTACCAGCACTGCCAGCTTAATTTGATCTTTAAGCGAGAGATAAGTCGCGCGGTCAATCACGGTGTAGCCGTTTTTTTCATCCGTGTATCTTAATGTCGGGGCATTACCCGCTGAACCCTTTTCATAGACAACATACCAGTCGCCTTCAGGTTTTTTTACTCCCGCTCTGCTCCAGAGGTCCATTTCCGCCACATGTGTTCCGGATTTATCGCCTCGGCTGATAAACAGAGATTTGCTGAACATAATTTTATTTAATGCTTCTGCCGCTGAACCCATGCCTTTAATACCCGCGGGATCGCTCGCCGGTCCGACAATAACAAAATCATTATACATCAGAGGAATTCTTTCCGTTCCGAAACCGTCGGCAATAAATTTTTCTTCCAGGGATTTGGCATGCACCATCACCAGGTCAATTTGACATTTACGGGCAATATCCAGTGTTGCCCCCGTTCCGGCGCCGACATGGCGAACCCGGATTCCTGTTTCTTTTTCGAACTGATCTTCCAGGGCGCTGACAATCCCGGCATCAACCGGTCCAATCGTGCTGGATAGAAACACAAACTTGCCGCCTTCTGCCGCCACAGCCAGAGACGTCCAGACCAAAATCAGCAGAATCGATAACTTCAACACCAATACTCTCATCTTCCTACCTCCTTACATTAATTTTTTTGAAATTTTTAAAATAATGGAAATTACACCCGACATCTTCAAAATGGTAACGACCGATTCTTCAAAGCTGTTTTCCAACGCCCATTCAATAATCAACTTTCTTTTGCAACAATCCCTTGTCCGGCGGCTTCTTTATACGAGGTGATACCCTCTCCAGAAATGCCATTAAAGACATAATGGATATGCAATAAAATTTCAAGCGAATAATCCCGGAAAATGACAAGCGATCATCAATGTCCTAATTAAAAAACATTTATAATTCTATTGACCTTATTTAACAATTTGGGTATGAAGCCAGAGCCGATTTGCAAAACCATCACGCAGTCCGTGTTCTGACCGATGCAAAGAACGAAAAGGAGGTTTTCTGAAATGAGTATTGAAATTAAGGCCCCCATGACCGGTAAAATCATTAACATCGTTGTGAATGTTGGTGATCAGGTTAATCCCGACGACGAAGTCATCATTATGGATGCCATGAAGATGGAAATTCCCGTCTATGCACCTGAAAAGGGAATCATAAAAGAAATAAACATCCAAGAGGGTGACTCTGTAAAAACGGATCAGGTTCTGATGGTTCTTGAATGATGTTACCTTAGCTTAAAAAACAGCTATTATTTCAGTCATCCTTGGCGCCGTTAATCTTATTCTGATTGAGATCATCCGTAAAAATTATTTTATAAAAGAATCATACAGTCCCATCATCATAATACCGGCAATCAATATGGGAACAACATAACGGATAAGAATTTTCCACAATCTCCCCACCGACAAACCGGTTGCCCCCGTGTTTGCCTCAGCAATTGCCTTATCCGTTCCCCAGACATAAGCGGTAAATATCGCTGCCAGGAAGCCGCCGGTGGGTAACAAAATGGAATTGGCAAACCAGTCATAGGTGTCCAGAATATCCGTCCCCAGGCCGGGAAATGAAATACCGTTCAACACGTTGTAACCCAGAGCGGCCGGCAACCCCACAAGAAAGATGATCATGCCCATCACAACCGCGGCCTTTCTGCGCGGCCAGCCCTTCTCATCAATCAGCCAGGCCGTGACCACCTCAAGAAGGGATATCGATGACGTCAAGGCGGCAATGGTCAGCAAAACAAAAAACAAAACACCAAAAAATAGACCAAAAGGCATCTGCGCAAAAACAGCCGGCAGGGTGATAAAGACAAGGCCCGGACCGGCGCCAGGCTGAAACCCCAAAGCGAAAACAGCCGGAAAAATGGCAAAGCCCGCCATCAGCGCAACGAGGGTATCAAGGCTCACCACCCACGCGGCACTGCCTGGAATTTCATCATGATCATTGAGGTAGCTTCCATAAGTGATAAACACCCCCATACCAAGGCTTAACGAAAAAAAAGCCTGGGATAATGCGGCAAGAAATGTCCGTCCGGTCACTTCACTGAAATCAGGCTTCAGGTAATACACCAGACCCGCACCGGCGCCGGGAAGCGTAACAGAACGGACAATCAAAATGATCATAATCAGAAATAAAATAGGCATGAGGATTAACGACCAGCGCTGGATGCCATTGACGACTCCGGCAGCAATAATGCCTATGGTCAGCAGGATAAAAACGGCCGCCCAGATCATGGGTTCCCAGAAGCTGGCAATATGTTGCTTAAAAACCGCTTCATGGCTGATTTCAGGATTACAAACGGCGGCGATCACCTTGTAAATATAGGCAAGGGACCAGCCGGCAACAATGATATAATAAGAAAGAATGACGAATCCGGTCAACACACCCAAGGAACCCACTATCCACCATGGGCTACCCGGGGCAAGCGCTTTGAAAGCGCCCACCGGATCGCGCTGAGAGGCACGCCCCAGGATTGTCTCATTAACCATCAAAGGATATCCGAGCAGGAAAACGGCAAGCAGATAAATGACGATAAAGGCCGCTCCGCCATTCTCGCCTGTCATGTAAGGAAATCGCCAGATATTGCCCAGCCCGATGGCGGATCCCGCGGCCGCCAGAATAAATCCGATACGGCTTGCCCAATGCTCACGGTTACCAGTTGAAGGACTCATCTTGCACTCCTCTTGATCAGCTTAACCGGACGATAATTGGATAACGCTTCATACGTCAGCGCTTTTCGCTTTGAAAAGCCTTATACTTGGATTGAACGATAAAATCAATTTTTAGTTCATGGAAGGCATAACGGCCAAAGCAGCAAAATATTTGACAGAATAACACAAATCCAATATGCATAACGGCAAGATTGCAAAAGGACATGACCATGCAACTTGAAAACGATTTATACGCGATTGATAACACGCTTCTTCTTAAAGCCGGCGAAGAGATTAGCCGCAGCACGTTGAAAAATATTGCCGCCTTATCGGAAAAAAACGTTTATAAACCGATAAAAGATACGTGGCTAATGAAGGACCTGATTACAACCTTCCACGATAAACGTTATACGAATATTCTTTACCCACCGGAAATTAATCAAAAGGTTATGAGGTGTATCAACCGCCTGAAAATACCGGAGAATATATTTTCAGAACTCGCCTTTATGAAACAACACTCGTGGTTCACTTACCGTCACATTATGATTATTTCGATTCTCGCTGCTAAAATATCGCTGGATCATTCGATAAAATACGTGTTTGCCCCGGAGATGGCGATCATTCTAAGTCTCTTTCATGATCTGGGCAAATCACGTATCCAGAAAGAAATTCTTGATAAAACCACACCACTAACCGTACACGAAAGAACGGTGCTCAGCTCACATCCGCTCATCGGATACATCCTGCTGCACTATTATTTCGGCAACAGTCATCATCAATTTGATTTTTCCTCTTATCAGCATCATGAAAGACTGGACGGCTCCGGTTATCCTCTGGGAATAAAAAAAATCAATAAATACTCTCAACTCATCGGTGTTGTTGACACACTGGACGCGCTGATCTCCGAACGCCCGTATCGAAAAACACCCTATTCTTTGAGGGCAGCGATAGACTTTCTGCTGGACGAGGCCGCTGCCGGCAAATTCAATAAGAGCCTGGTGCGCACGCTCATCATCTATGCCCGTAGAGAAACCCCGGGCTCTAAAATTGTTATCGGGGAAAAAGGACGTGACAAAGAACCGGAGGACAATTCTTACGGCAAGACGGCAGAATCTTAAACCGGATCGGTTTCTTTAGCCGAGAAGGGTCATTTAATCTGTGCAAAAACTGTGATGGGTCGTCGATTTTTGTCGCCTGCTCTCCTGAACTCAGGGAAGCGCAGTAAACATCAGACCAGCCACACCCCAACGGTGTGGCGCATCCGATCTGTCACAATCTGTAAAGGAGTTATCCTTGTATTTGCTGAGAATTCGCTTTGGTTTCCAACCAGCGTTTAATCCGATTGGCATCTCCGATTCGCGTCATTTTTCCTTGAGAATCAAGTAAAATAATAAGCAAAGGACGTTCAGCGACCTGCGCCTGCATGACCAGGCAGCGCCCGGCCTCATCGGTAAAGCCCGTTTTGGAAAGACCAATCTGCCACTGAGAGTTTTGAACCAGCTGATTGGTGTTATGAAATTCCAGTGTACGCCAACCGGTATTCACAAACGCTTTTTTGCTGGTGGTATATTCACAGATCAACCTGTACTGATAAGCATTCGCCACCAAGCGCGCCAGGTCTCTGGCAGAAGAGACATTTCCGCTGGACAGCCCCGAGGTATCCTGAAAGCGTGTCTCCGACAGACCCAATAAACGCGCTTTTTCATTCATAGCCTTAACACAGGCATTAAAGCCACCCGGATACGTTCTCCCCAAAGCATGAGCACAACGATTATCCGATGACATCAGAGCCAGTAACAGGGCTTCTCTGCGTGTAAGATGGGCCCCTACCGGTACACGGGATCGGGAGTGCAACAGGACATCGACATCCTGTTCTTCTATCGTTAATGATTCTTCAAGATCCAGGTTGGCATCAAGCACCACCATGGCGGTCATGAGTTTTGTAATGGACGCGATGGGCACAACGGCGCCGGCTTTTTTTGCCAGGAGGCATTCACCGGTGAGTTGATCCGCAACCAATGCTGATGCTGAACGCAGGACAAGTTGATTGGAATTCTTTTTACTCTGGGAGGTCAAGTGTTTTCGGTGCTGTGATACTGAATGCTTTCGATGCTGATTTTTTTTTGAGGGAGATTTTGAAAACGCGGAGGAAAGCGGAACCAACAAAATAGCAACGCATAAAAAAACAATAAAAACTGTCTTGCTGTATTTACTCCCCATTCCCTACCTGTATCGCTAAAATTTCTGAATCATCATCTCAATTTTGAAAAGTTTTTATATATTTTGCATATTTTTTTAAAATAGTCAATTTTGAAAACGATCTTTTTTTTAAAAAATTACCGCATGCAAACATCGCTGGAATTCCAGAAAATGATTGTCTATATTGCCCGATATCCAAATGAAAGGAACGGCTCTCATGGGCAAGTCATTCGCATACCTATACAGCATTTTATTCTCCTTGATAGTTGTTCAGTTCGTCTTTGCGGGGCAAGCAGCTCCGTTGCGGATACTTTACGTGAATGACTTTCATGGTTTTGCCGAGCCTTATCCATCGGCGGGCAGCCGCGAAGAAATGGGTGGAATTGCCTTTTTAGCCGAAGAAATAAATCATCGGCGTAAAGAACGCCCTTCCCTTCTATTATCCGCCGGAGACATGATCCAGGGTCATCCCTGGGCAAACCTTTTCGAAGGAAAATCATCTATCGAAATAATGAATCACATGAATTTTTCCGCCATGGTACTGGGCAATCATGAGTTTGACTTCGGTCAGGGCGTGCTAAAACAACGTATTCTGGAAGCTCGCTTTCCCATCATTGCTGCTAACCTTCAGGGGTTACCCTACCTTAAACCCTATGTGATAAAAAAAATATCCGGCTTGAAAATCGCGATTATCGGGTTGGTTACCGAAGAAACACCGATAACCACCCATCCCCGAAACGTTCATGGCCTGAAATTTTTGCCTCCGGCAGAAGTAGTTCAAAAAATGATAGAGGAATTACATGACAAGTCGGATCTGATCATCGTCCTTTCTCACCTTGGTTTAGCAGCCGATGTTCAACTGGCAAAAACGGTGAAAGGCATTGATCTGATCGTCGGTGGTCATTCTCATACCCGTATTGAAACGCCCATGAAGATTGATGATACGCTGATTGTACAGGCTTGGGAACATGCCAAAGCTTTAGGAGTTCTCGACTTAAGCATTCAGGATAAAAAAATTTTACAATACCGGGGAAAGCTGTCTCTGATCCGGCCCGGCCAGAACAAAGCGTCACCGCAGATATTGGATATCGTGAACCGTTATCAAAAAGGGGTAGAGACCATCCTCAATGAAGTTATTGGAGAAGCCCAAGTCGATCTGCTGGGAAAAGGTGCACGTTTCCAAGAAACAAATTTAGGTAATCTGATTACGGATATTCTGAGAAAGGAAACGAAATCGGATCTGGCGGTGATCAATGGAGGAGGTATCCGGTCCGATATTCTGAAAGGCAACATCCGCTTAAAAGACATACATTCAGCCCTTCCTTTTGCCAATCACCTTGTTGTCTTAAAGGTCAGCGGACAGGAGATCAAAGAAATCTTTGAACATAGTGTTTCCGATCCCGATCCAGCAAGCGGCCGTTTTCTTCAGGTTTCCGGGATTTTGGTTACCTATCAACCGGACCGGCCTACCGGTCAGAAAATCAGTACCATAACAATCGGCGACAAACCCTTGCAAAAAGAAACTTACTATACTCTGGCAACCAACGATTTCCTGGCTATCGGCGGTGACGGATATGCCGTATTGAAAAAAGCTCTGGACACGACGGAAGAGAAAAAAGGCAATTCAACACAAAACAACAGGGTGCTTTTATTTGATTCCGGAAGGGAAATCAGAAACATCATCACGGACTATATGAAAGAAAATAAATTCATTTCCGCAGAGGTGGAAGGGAGGATTCGGAAGGAGAAATAAATGATGCGCATTTGGTTGAATGAGCAACCTGTCACTCTTGTGACCGGCATGAAAGTTCGTGACGTCCTCATCGCGGCCAATCTTTTTCATGAAATCGAAAAAGGAAGCAAGGTTTTCGACGAATGGGGAAATGAAGTCGGCCTGGACGGAACCCTGCTTGACGGGTGTCACTATATACTGAAAAAAACCGGGTAATTTTCTGCCGTCCTCATTTACAAATTTTCTAACACGCTCTTAATAGACTGAACCTCTCCTCTGATGACGGTCAACTTTTTCTTTTTCCCTCCCCTGCTGGTTTTGTTCCTGCTGCTCCACATCCTGGTCCGATCGGTAATAGCGTTCTTTTGACTTTTTTTGCTGGTCACGAAGGCCTTTTTCTTTCTGTTGTTTCTCTTTTAAATGTTTTTGTTGTTGTTCTCTTGATTGTTGATCCGGGAGTCTTTTTTGTTTTGCCTGATTGCTTTGCCGTTGTTCCAACAAACGCTTCTGTTTTTCCTGCTCCTGCTGCTGTTGTTCGAGTAAGCGTTGATAATCTTCACGTTCCCGCTTTTGCATTTCCATATATCGCCTTTTCCCTTCCTGTTCCTGTCTCTCGAGATCCAGCATATATTTTTGTCTCTCCATCTCCTGCTGTTGCTCCGTCAATTTTCTTCGTTTTTCCTGCTCCTGCTGCTGTTGTTCCAACAAACGTTTTTGTCTTTCCTGACTCTGCTGCTTATTCTTCTGTTCACGTTTTTCCTGTTCCGGCCTAAACCGATCATCTGGCTGCCTCTGCCTGTCCTGTACTCTCTGCTGTTGCTCGAGCAGACGTTTTTGTTTCTCCTGATCCTGTTTATAACGATCTCCCTGCTGTCTTTGTTTATCCCTCAGCTCTTGTTCACGCCGTTGCTCTGTGAAGCGATCTTCCTGTTCTCTCGGTCTTTGTTTCTGGTCCTGTCTCCCCTGCTCCCGCAGCTCTTGTTTCTGCTTATACTGATCCAGCCTATAGTATGAATCAGGGTGGAAGATCCGATGATTGCGCTCCAGCTTTTCGCGATACTCATAGAATTCTTTTCCCCGCATCCTGTGATAGGGTCTGCTCGTCCGCACCTCATCGGGAGATATTCTTCGTCCATGCTCATACCAGGGCTCACGACGATAACGGTTGCCGTTTCTCCAGAAAACGATATCCACATAGCCATCCATGATTTCATACGTGAAATAATCATACACGAAGGTAACGGATACGGGTGGAACATAATAAATCGGTTCTCCATACACGATCGGCACATCCACATAATCATCCTCATACCCATATTGATCATCATAACTATAATGATAGGGTTCTTTATATACCGTTGTGGTTGAAGTGCCCACAGTTACCGGGACAGGCACACAAGCTTTAAAAGCAAATACGGAAATGACCAACAAAAATAATTTTATATACGGTTTCATAAGACAATCCTTTCTCAAAGGCAGATATGAAAATAAAAAGATCCAATCACTATTTTTTCCTTTCCCCTTCTTCCACCAGATCCTGCAGAATCTCCTGCAGATAAGGACGGTCACGATGACCGGTGTACTTCGCCGGAAATTTGATCAGACGCAACTCCGCGTATTTGGTAATTCCGCCTGCTTTCAAATCTTCATAATCTTTCATCAGCCGCTTGTCGATCCGGTCACGAAATAAATCAAGCTCCTTTGTCATCGCATACTTCGTCAACACAACGCCTACGCGCATATCCTTATCAATCACACTGTTGTCGATATAAGGCATATCATAAAAGGTCACTATAAAAGAAGGCGCTTTGAAGCCTTGATCGGAAACTTTCGTTTTCTGGTACTCCAGAGAAACCTCCACCTTGCCATCATCAATGCTTTGCACTTTGATTTCCACCGGGATACTTTCAGCAATACCGCTGGCAGCGTTCTCATCCTGCATCACCAACATATTTTTATCCTTGTTTTCAATCAGAATCACATTTTTAACCACAGTGCCCGGCAGAGAAGCAAGAGCATTCAACTGTTTCACTGAAAGATTTCTGCCAATCCGCCGCAGTTCCGCGCGCATGGCAAAGTAATCCTTTTGAACTCCATTGGGATATGAGCGGTCATTGTAAATTTTTCTGGTCAATTCGCCGTCGAGGTCTTCAAACAGGGGTTTGATATCCACTGTATCAAAATTCCGGGATAACACATCCAGGAACATCACCCTTTTTTTGATTTGCTGAATATTATCCGGCGTGCCGGCAGAGTGAATATCCTTATCAAACATCGCGTTGAAAAGCATCTGAAACATGCTGGCACGAATATTATTGTCCGAGTTTTCCCGCTCTGTCATAATTCTGGTATAAACTTCCCGCATCTCGGAGGTCCTGGTCATCTGGGCCTGTTGATAACTGTACATCGCACCCATGATCGCCACAGCGGCTGCAATCAGCGCGGGTCCCAGCGCCTGCATGATATCCCAGAGATCTTTCTTTTTGGGTGGAGCCTCTTGCTCTTTAGCTTTTCGATTATTTTCTTCGGTCATATTCTATATTTCACCAGAATCATTATTTCAGACCGAAGTCGCGGCGTGTTTCACCGGGACCGACAAAAATTTTCCACTCATTCTTCCCATCGACGACCACGACATAAGAGCCTGGTTTGATCTCCTTGAAAGCGTAATTTCCTTTTTTGTCCGTCGCCACCGGTGCGCCAATCATAGCACCTTTATCATCCTTGAGCGTTACCTTGACCTCAACCGGCCTGCCATTTTTATCTGAAACAATGCCAAAAAGAGTAGCCGCATAGAGTGTCGCAGCGGTAAATATTCCTACGAAAACCAAAAGTGTACTCAATAATTTTTTCATAAAACCTCCTTAAAACAAGATTACCTGAATCTAAGAAACTGAACGCACATCCAATATCGCACTCTCACGCTTATATTTGGACGAACTTATAATACTCTATTTTCGAAAAACCGGCAAATATCGGATGGGATTTTCCGCTACTGATCCCGCTTTGCGCGTCAATCTCTCTCGCATAAATGCGTTGATATGGTCTTTCTTGTTTATTTTTTTTATGAAGCCCATGATCCATTCATTATGATGATGAAGCAACATTCAGGCCTTTATCGCGTAAATATTTTTTCACATCCTGAATCTTCAGCTGCCTGAAATGAAAGACCGACGCGGCCAGCAGAATGGTCGCACCGCCTTCGACTACGGCCTCGTAAAAATCTTCCAATTTACCCGCACCACCGGAAGCCACGACCGGCAACGTAACAGCAGAGGAAATCGCTTTGGTGAATGGGATATCATAACCGGCTTTGGTGCCATCCCCATCCATACTGGTGGGCAAAATCACGTCTGCACCCATTTCCTGACAGACTTTTGCCCATGCCACAGCGTCCCGACTCATCGGCAACGTACCCCCCGATACAACCAGTTCAAAACCGGAGGGCATTTGAGAGTTTCTCCTGGCGTCAATCGCCACGGTAATTTTATCCGTACCGAATTTATCCGCTGCCTTCCGGATGAGCGAGGGATCCTTTACCGCGGCGCTGTTCATGGACACTTTTGACGCCCCCGCGGATAAAACCATCTCAATGTCTTCCAGTGAAGCAATACCGCCCCCGACTGTCAGGGGGATGTTGATCACCTTCGAAACATTATTCACCCATTCCAGGCGTGTCTTGCGGTTTTCCAGCGTGGCCGCTATATCCAGCATTGCCAGTTCATCGGCGCCTTCCTCCTGATAGAAGGCCGCGTTCTCCACCGGATCTCCCGCTTCTTGAATATTGACAAAATGAACGCCCTTCACCACTTTTCCGTTTTTCATATCCAGACATGGCATAATTTTAATCGGCTGCATAAAACAATCTCCTTTATCCATTGAGTTTGAAATCTATTCTTCTTTTAAACCAACTGCGTCACTTTCAGTGACAATATTCAACCTGATATTCAGGTTAAGAACGTATTTTCCGGGCATCGAACCGGGCAAACAATATTTTTTTCAGCAGTAAAAACATATTGGGAAATTGCGCAACGATTTCCTGATAACTTCTGCGCCCTACAATCACATCAAATTGCATATCCCGAATCCGGGCATTTGTCATGATCGCGTTGAATGTCGCCAGTTGGAAGGCGTAGAATGGTAAAGCCAGCTTCCAGGCAGCCTTAAGTTCCGCCAGTAAACTTCGCTTTAAAGCGTCTGAATATATCGCCGCGGCTTCACTGCCGGTAGATAGCGCCTGGATGATGGCGGAAGCGGCTTCCTCGCCGCTTTTCAGCGCGTAATAAATTCCTTCCGCCGTTATGGGATCGACTAAAGACGCCGCATCGCCCGCGAGCAAAATATTGCGACGGCAGAAAGGCTTCCTCCTCAACGGTGAATAAAGTGGAATACCATGTCCTTTGGCTTTTTCAGACATTGAACGGGGAAGCCCGATCGACTCTAGGAAATTAGCCAGTAATGGGCGGGCATGGCGCGCCCGTTTCCATGGAACGCCGAGGCCGACAGATGCGCCTTCTTTTCGTGGAAAGATCCAGGCATAGCCGTTGGAAAAATTGCCGAAATAGAAACTCAGTTGATCCCGATGCTGCCGAACAATCGCCTGCTCACGGTTTACATGAATTTCCACGCCAATATCCGCCGGACGAATTTTGTATCCCCAGAGACCCGCCGTCACGCCATTGACGCCATCGGCGCCGATCAATGCCCGGCAGCGATAAACATGCAGGTTCGTTTTGACTTCTATGAAACCATCTATTTCCGAAATGGAAAGAACCGATTCTTCTTCGTGAATCTCAGCGCCGGCCTTGGCCGCACGCAAAGCCAGAAGCTGATCGAACACCGGCCTGTGCACCACATAACCGACCTTCTCCCCGCCGGACATTTCCACAATTTTATGACGGTAATGAATCGCCGCGCTTCTGATTTCCTGTTCGATGGCCTCGGAATAATCGAAATCCAGAAGATTGATCACCTTGGCTGAAATGCCGCCGGCACAGAGTTTACGGCGCGGCATTTTTTTCTCCTCAATGGCCAGTGCACGGATACCCGCACGTGCAAGGTGATACGCGGCATTGGAGCCGGCCGGTCCCAGCCCCACTACAATGGCCTCATAATCATAGTCTCGATTGCCCGTTTTCACTGTAGATTTTTTTTCAACGCGTATATTAAATCTTTCGTTTATCAATCACCCGGCTTGCCTTGCCTTCCGATCGCTCTATGGTTTTAGGCTCAACCAGTTTGACCCTGGCCGTAATGCCCAGATATTCTTTCATGTCCTTGATCAGTCTCTGTTCCAGTTTCTGCAGCACCTTTACCTCGTCCGCATTCGCAAACAATTTTTCTGTCACCTCCACGCGGACTTCCAGAGTATCGAGCGTGCCTGCACGTTCCACAATTAACTGATAATGCGGTTCCAGACCTTCGATGTTAATCAGAACAGATTCAATCTGCGATGGATAAACATTGACACCCCGGATGATCAGCATATCATCGCTCCTCCCCATCACGCGATCCATGCGGTGAAACGTCCGGCCACAGCGGCACGGAATCGTATTGATACGGGAAATATCGCGCGTCCGGTAACGGATTAAGGGAAAAGCCTCTTTGGTCAAGGTGGTAAACACCAGTTCACCGGGCTCGCCGGGAGGCAGAACATCGCCCGTTTGCGGATGAATGGTCTCCACCAGAAAATGATCTTCAAAAATGTGCATGCCCTCCTGTGCCTCACTGCATTCCATGGAAACACCCGGGCCCATAATTTCGGAAAGACCGTAAATATTCAGGGCCTTAATGGCAAAAACATCTTCAATCTGACGGCGCATTTGTTCACTCCAGGGCTCGGCACCGAAGATTCCAACGCGCAGTTTCAGCGAACGCATATCAATCCCCATCGCTCTGCCCTGCTCTGCCAGATTCAGCGCATAAGAAGGAGTGCAGCAAATTGCTGTCGGGCCGAAATCCTGCAGGATCATTAACTGCCGCTTGGTATTGCCGCCGGACATGGGAATCACACTGGCGCCGATCTTTTCAGCCCCGTAATGAATACCCAGGCCACCGGTGAAAAGACCATAGCCGTAAGCATTATGAATGATATCCCCCTTGGTCAGATTCGCAGCGGCAAGACAGCGTGCCACCAGTTCCGCCCAGCACTCGATATCATGCCGGGTATAAGCGACAACCGTAGAGCTTCCCGTCGTCCCCGATGAGGCATGCAGACGAACGATGTTGCTCAACGACGTGGCAAACATACCGAAAGGATAACTGTCCCGTAGATTCTGCTTGGCGGTGAAAGGGAATCGCTTCAGATCATCCAGCGTTTTGATATCATCCGGCTTTACGCCCGCCTCGTCAAACAACTTCTTGTAAAAACGGACGTTTTGATAAACTCGCCGAATAACCTGTTGTAATTTCTTCAATTGCAACGCTTCCAGAGCTTTGTGTGGCAACGTTTCGTATTCTTCATTGTAAATCATCTATATAATGCTCCTTCTGTTTGCTGAAAACGTCAGGCTGAGTTTGCAAACGTTTCTGCACATTTAATGACGACCTCAAATGTTTTCTTTGTTAACCTATCCGGACGACTGATGAAAACGCGATACCCTTTCCATCCAGGCGGAATGTTGAATCTGTGTTTATGATCGTGTGCGCAGTAACCGAAAACAATAATCTGCAAATCACGGCCGGACATTGATTCAGTCATAAACTGAAAACTTTCAAGTCAGATATGACTTAATATTAACGTTCACCTCCTGAAGATTGATGGTTCCTATAACATCTCGCCGGCATTTTCCATCAATTATTTCGCCAAGGTCAACTTCTTCACCGGACTCTTTCTCCGAACCATCAAATTTTGTCAGCAGTAAAACACGCGGACGCATCAGATCGCTTGTCTGATGCAAAACAAGTCCGACTTCACCAGTGGATAATTTAAGCAGCATACCGACAGGGAAAATACCGATCATCTTGACGAAGGCTTTGAGCAGGGCGGTGCTAAAATCGATTCCCTTCCTTTGATTTAAAATACGTATGACCTGATCGTATGGCATTGGCGAATGATAATATACCCGCATAGCCGTAAGCACCTCATAGGCATCGACAAGGGAAATAATCTGCGAAAATAAATGCTGTGCAGGCGGTTCCTCCAATTGAGGATAGCCGTTATATCCATGCTGATGGTGTTGAAAGGTTGTTACAATGGCGATCCTTGATACTCCTGGAGTTTCGGCAAGTAGAATGGCTCCCTCAATGGGATGGCGTTCAAGCATCTTCCATTCTTCCTCATTCAGAAGTTCAGCTTTATTCGTAATATCACCGGAAACTCTAGCTTTGCCTATATCATGCAGCATCGCGGCAATCCCCAGTGTCATGATCTGTTGATTTTCTAAAGACAGAGATTGGGCCAGCGCCATGGCAAGAATTGCCGTATTCACCGGATGTGTAAACGCGTGCCGGTTGTTCATCTTAATCCCCGTCAGGCCCAAAAGAGAATCCCGGTTGAAGTGTAGTCTTTCGGCGATAGCCTGGACAATCATGTTGATTTTACGCACCCGGATTGTTTTTTTGAGTTGCGCATGGGTGATCACTTCCTTGATGGCCTCCATGGCATCCTGAAACAGATCAACCGCTTTTCTTTCCCCTTCTTCCACATGACTTTCAAGTGTTCTGTCAACAAGAATCGCACTGCGACGGAGGGAAAGATGGGTAATATTTTCGCGGGATAGTTCCCGGGCAATCCCTCCATCCGCTCTCAGAAAAGACGGTTCTCTATTCATTAAAACAGCCAGATTGATCAGTTCTTCCATGGTAATGTCGGGATTAAAGACCATCCCGCCGATATCCCGTTCATCAAAAATTCCCATCAGTGAAGCCAGATGCTCATCCATGGGCACGGAGAACGTTTCAAAGAACAGTTCGCCGCTCAAAAAGTAGAATGCAATTTCCTCCCTGCCCTCAAACAGCTTCTTCATGGTCGTCATCATTTTTTCAGCCAGCGAAAGAACATAGGGGTGCGATGCAGGATAGAGCGTTATATTCTTCAGCAATCCCGATAATTGCTGAAATGCTATTTTCGTCGTATTCAGCAGCTCCTGTCTGGCCAAAAACGATTGTCTGGCCTTATGATCGTTATCGCTTAACGGATCAGCCATTCCTCTTTCTCCTCTGCAGTTCTGCAAGTGCCGACTGGGCTGCGGTTTGAAGTTCTTTCTGATATCTCCATGGTTTCCACCACCGAAACTTTGTATAGGTATTCAGTAATTCTATCGCTGACAAACCACCTGTTTTCCCCAGGGCTTTGATCGCCTCCAATAAAACAGGTAATGCTTTTTTGTTCAAAGAGCGACCTTGAAGGAAAGTGATCAGTGGTTTTGCATCTTCCGTTTTTATATTTTTAAGTTCACCGAAACCACGAATCGCCGATAGTTGTACGGCTTCGTCACGGGAATGAAAAAATTGAGTCAGAATGGCAGCGGCTCTTCTTCCACCGATCTGAATCAATGTTTTGATGACATCCTGTTTTATTTTAACATTCCTGTTATCCACAGCCTCTTGCAGGGCGGCAATCGCTTCGTCGCTTCCGATCTCACTTAAGATATTGATGATCCCGTTGACAAAATGCCATCGTTCATCATGAAGCGCTTCTCCCAGAAGGGAGATCTGGTTCCGCCCGATCCCCCTGAGCAATTTCATCAGAACATTTTTCTCTTTGGGTGTCCTTTCGGCGCTGTCATCTGCCAACATCTCCAGCAGGGCTTCTGTTGATTTCTGTTCCATCGTTGATAAATAGAAATAAACGGACTCGTATTCGGATGAACCTTCGTCGTGGTGATGTAAATCATGGATCATGGAAACGATAAACTGCTTTGACGACGCTTTGGCTAATGCGTTCATCACCCGGGGGTTCAACGCTGGATCTACCGGTATGTTCAAGCCTTTGATGACCAGTGCCACCCGTTTATAATCCTGTTGATTCAAAAGATCGCCCAACATTCCCTCCACCTGACGGACGACACTGTCGAACTGTCTGATTTCCGTTGCATCGGGTGAGGCGTGTTCAGGATTCTTCACCAGCGGCAATAGTGATAAGAGCGTTTTAAGGATAACATCGGTATCATGAGATTCCGACAGTGTTTTTATCATCACATCGAGCATTTCCTGATCATCACAGGTCAATGGAGAAATCGCGCTGACGATTTGAGGCAGGTCAGCGGGCAGTAACTCAGAAATCATGTCATCTGGAGATGAGGGGACCGCTGCGTCCGCGTTCCTGGCTTCGGTCATCATTTGCACTAAGAGATCCGCAATCTGGTTAACATCGATGATGCTTGCAAATTGACCCGTTAACACTTCATGGAATCTGCCGGGTAATGCTTCCTCACCTTCTGCCTCTCGTCCCTCAATACTTTTCGAAATTATGTCCGCATACATTTTCCCGAAGACAATGGCATCCCTGAGAGTTTCTTCCAGTGACAGAATTGACTTTGCCAGGGACAAAAAGAATTTTCGATTGTCTTCCGGATGGTCCTGACGAATTTTATCTACAGTTTCCTGATACAGCTCAACGAGACGATCTTCGACCGTTTGGTGTTCCCCCAGTGTCCTTCTAGCCCTCTCGGCGATGTTCGCGCTGAATTCGTCCGGATCAATCAACTGATCCTCCAAAACCAGTGTACGGATGAAGGCTGCCTCGTTCTGTTTGGGCGTTTCGTCCGAATTTGTATTTTTGACGACACCTTCAAAACTGTCAGCTTCTGATCGGATAACCCCGTCAAGTTCCGCCATGACTACTTTAATATTCGACACATTCTTTTCCATGAGAATGGCCACAACACCGCTTTTCATGGCGATGTCTTCCTTGAGCATAGCGATCGTCTCAAAGAAACCCTGTATTTCGTCCTCCGTCAAACCTGCGTAGAAGGTAATTCCCCGGATTCCTTTGGCGAACAAATCTTGAACAATAGATCTATTTGCTTCTGTTTCCTTGCCCAAAGGATTCTGCTTGCAGGTGAAAAAAGATTTTTGCACGCCGATATTCAATGCCGTTTCTGACTCAAGAAAGCGAGAGAGCACAGTATACGCGTCCTTCAATGATCGAGAATAAACAGGATTGTTGGGGGGGTATAGCTTAACCATTCTGATGGCAGTAACCAGTATATGGATGATTTCGTGAGGATCGGGGGGGTGAAGAGTCCGTTTTGTTTTTTCTTCCGACATAATTTTTAAGTTAAAATATGTGTCTGTTGAACTATCACGCTTAGCCGTTTCACCCCGTACAATGCAACATAACCTGTTTCGGATAAAATACCTTTTAATTCGAATATCAGCAAGCCCTAACTGGCTTGCTGATATTTTTCTTTCCGGCTCTTACATAATCGTGTTCTTTTTCAAAATGATCAACGTGTTGTTTGGCTTCTGAACCGAAGCAATGATTCCTCCCCGCCTGCACCACGCAACGACGTATCATACAATGAACTTTTTCATCCTAACCTTTCATGCTTTGATTAAACAATTTGCTTTTTGTCTTTTCATATAATAAATTTTTAATATATGATATTCTATAAATCAGTAACGAATCTTTTTTGGGATAAATTCATTGTACCAGAACATCATCATATTAAGCGGCGGGACTTCCGTTGATTCCGTGCTTCTTGGCAAAATACTCAGGAAAACAAAAAAAGCCCTGGTGATCTGCTGCGACAGCGGTGCACGTCATCTGAAGCGCCTGAATATCATACCCGATTTGCTCATAGGGGATATGGATTCCATTGACCCGGATGACCTGAAATACTATGCGCAAAAGGGAGTTCATTGTATCGGTTATCCGGCGGCAAAAGATTATACCGACACGGAACTTGCAATGGACTATGCCCTTAAACTGAAACCTCATAAAATAATGATTTTATGCGCTTTGGGTGGCAGGCTTGACCACGCGCTTGCCAATATTTATCTCCTTCTAAAGGGAAACAATAAAGGTATCGAAACGTTTTTGATAGACGATTATTGTGAGGTTTTTATTATAAACCGGGATCATTTTTTCATCAGAGAAGCCGGGAAAACGGTTTCCCTTCTGGCGCTGACACCTAGGGTCAGCGGAATCACGCTGACAGGTTTTTTTTATCCTTTGAAGAAGGGGATTTTAAAAATGGGGGAATCCCGGGGTATCAGCAATATCATCAGCGGCAGCCGTGCGAATATTCAAGTTGAAAAAGGAAAGCTTCTGGCGATCCAATACAGGCGTAAAGATTTTTTTCCAAAGGTATAATGGATCATGAAACTTTTTAAAGTCTTATGCATCGGTGGTTCCGATTCCTGCGGCGGAGCGGGAATTCAGGCGGATTTAAAAGCCATCAGCGCGTGTGGATGCTGGGGAACAAGCGTTATCACGGCTGTCACGGCTCAAAACACTTGTGGTGTTTCCGGCATTTTTCCGGTTGTTCCCCGTTTTATCGGTAAGCAAATGGAAACGGTCTTAAGCGATGTGTATGTTGATGCGGTAAAGACCGGTATGCTGCTCTCGCCTGAAATCATCAGCGTTGTGGCAAAAAAAGTAAAAAAACATGGGCTCTCCAAAATGGTCGTGGATCCCGTAATGATGGCCAAGGGGGGGAAAGCCCTGTTGGAGAAAAAAGCACTGACCACCCTGATCAAAGATCTTCTTCCTCTGGCTTATGCTGTGACCCCGAATGTTCCGGAAGCAGAAACACTGGCCAAGATGGCTATTGGATCCGTTGCTGACATGAAGGAAGCCGCCCTGAAAATCCATGACCTGGGGGTAGAAAATGTCCTGATTAAGGGGGGACATCTTCCGTCTAACGGAAAAACCGATGTCACCGATATTCTCTACAACGGAAACTATTATGAATTTTCTTCAGAAAGAATCAACAAGCGTCATCTGCACGGAACCGGCTGCACCTATGCCTCGGCGCTGGCAGCAGGGATCGCCAAAGGAAATAGCATCATGGACTCGGCGCTTCAGGCCAGAATTTTGATGATCGCCGCGATTAAAAATGCCGTCGATCCGGGAAAGGGATATGGTTCTGTTAATGTTTTCGGTGAATATCTAAGAAACAAATGCTAAAATCCAGAAAAGGTTTCCATCACTTGAATATTTTTGGAGGAAGAAATGACACAACTTGAGAAGGCCCGTAAAGGCATCATCACACAAGCCATGAGAAGCGCGGCCAGGGATGAAAAGGTCAATCCTGAATATATCCGTCAGGGTCTTGTGGATGGCACCATGGTCATCTGCCGCAACGCCGGACACAAGTCTATCAAGCCACTGGCCATAGGCCGTGGTCTGCGTACGAAGGTCAATGCCAATATCGGCACATCTGAAGATCACACAGATGTCAATCTGGAGCTGAAAAAGCTGCGGGTTGCCATTGATGCGGGAGCCGATGCCGTCATGGATTTATCTACCGGTGGCAATCTTGCCACCATCAGAAAACAACTGATGAAAAAGTCCACTGTGGCGATCGGCACAGTCCCCATCTATCAGGCAGCAGTAAAAATGATGATGAATAAAAAAGCGATATCGGAAATGACTGCCGATGATATTTTTGCGGTTATCGAAGAAAACGGAAGGGATGGCGTGGATTTCATCACGGTCCACTGCGGCGTAACGAAATTAAGCGTTGCAGCGTTGAAATCTCAGAAAAGAATTCTGGGAATTGTCAGCCGGGGCGGCTCCATGACCGCCAACTGGATGAAGTGCAATAAAAAGGAAAATCCCCTTTATGAAGAATACGACCGGCTGCTGGACATCGCCCGTCGCTATGACATGGTGTTGAGTCTCGGCGACGGGCTCAGACCGGGAGCGATCGACGACGCCACCGATCAGGCACAATTGCAGGAGTTGATCATTCTCGGCAAGCTGGCCGCGAGGGCACGTGCCGCCGGCGTACAGGTGATGATTGAAGGCCCCGGACATGTTCCTCTGACGGAAATTGTTACCAACATCAAACTTCAGAAAGAAATCTGCAAGAATGCTCCTTTTTATGTATTGGGCCCCTTGCCCACGGACATTGCGCCCGGCTATGACCACATTACGTCCGCCATCGGCGGAGCGATTGCCGGTGCCGCCGGCGCTGACTTCCTCTGTTATGTCACTCCCGCGGAACATTTGCGGCTGCCCACGCTCAATGATGTACGCGACGGCGTCATTGCCGCCCGCATTGCCGCTCACATTGCCGACATAGCTAAAGGAGTCAGGGGCGCCCGCGCCATGGACAGAAAAATGTCCCTTTACCGCAGTAATTTTGATTGGCAGGGCCAGGTGAAAGTATCCATTGATCCTGAAAAAACAATATCGCTTTTGGAAAAGAGCAAAAGCGCCAAGGATGAAGGTTGCACCATGTGCGGTGAGCTCTGCGCCATTAAACTCGGCAAAATTCAACGTCGAAAATGATTCCGGCAATGAAGGTAAACAAGAAACGTCTTGACGCTGAAGGAATTGTTCGTCATTTAAAAGCGTCCGGTCATGAGGCATATTTTGTCGGCGGTTGTGTGCGGGATTTCATCCTCGGTAAAGATTCCAATGACTTTGATATTGTCACTTCAGCGCTTCCTGATCAGATTGTAAGACTTTTCTCCAAAACCGTACTGACAGGCGCGCAGTTTGGCGTTGTCACTGTCATTGTCAATCATCACCCGTATGAGGTTGCCACGTTCCGCAGTGACGACATCTATGAAGACGGGCGGCATCCTTCCAAGGTTCACTATTCTTCGGCGAAAGAAGACATTTTTCGGCGTGACTTCACGGTCAACGGTCTTTTAATGGATCCGACAGACGGCAAAATATTGGATTACGTCAACGGCCACACTGATATCGAAAATAAAATCATTCGTACGATTGGTTCGCCTGACAGCCGTTTTAATGAAGATTATCTTCGAATGCTCAGAGCCATTCGCTTCGCGGCGAATCTCAGATTCGAAATAGATGCTGAAATTAAATATTCCATCCAACGACACGCACCGAAAATAAAACAAATCAGTGCCGAGCGTGTACGGGACGAGCTCAATAAAATTTTAACGCGCGGTGGTTCCCGTATCGGTTTTGAACTGATGAGCGAAACCAATATTCTGAAAGAAATTCTGCCCGAGGTCGATCAGTTAAAAGGAGTCCATCAGCCGCCACGTTTTCATCCGGAAGGCGATGTCTGGCAACACACGCTGAATATGCTGGACCTTCTGCCGCAAAGCGGTGAATCTGAAAAAAATATTTGTCTCGGATGGGGAGTCCTTCTGCATGATGTCGGTAAAGCGCTCACCCGCAGTGAAGATGAAAAAGGCGTCCATTTCTATGGACATGTGCAGAAGGGTGAAGCCATTGCCGATAATGTCATGCAACGATTTCGGTTTTCTAAAACACAGCGTGAAACGGTGTTGAATCTTATCCGTCAGCACATGGTGTTCATGAATGTCCAGAAAATGCGCCCGGCCAGGATCAAACGATTTCTGCGCATGCCCGACTTTGATCTGCATCTGGAATTGCATCGCCTCGACTGTCTGGCCAGTCACGGCATGCTGGACCATTACGACTTCTGCCGCGAACAGCTCCGGAATCTCGATGAAGAGGCTTTGCATCCGCCGCGCTTGTTAAACGGTCATGATTTAATGGCAATGGGATTTGCGCCCGGTAAAGTGATCGGTGAAATCCTTCTGGCACTGGAGGAAGAACAGCTGGAGGAAAGGATCAAAACTCCGGAAGACGCCAGAAATTTTGTTATCGCCAAATGGAAAGAGAAGCCATGAAAGATTACCGGTTCATCACAGGCCCGCTGCTCATTGTGTTGTGCATCATGTCCTGTACACACCGGACATCCCATGAGCTCAATGTTGCACATGCGCCCAGGACAAAACCGGCCTTGGAACTGATGCGCTTCACCATTCAGGCCGGAGCATTCAAGAACCCGGAAAACGCGGCACGCCTGTCAGATAAACTGACAAAAGACCACGGGCTGGATGCCACCTATTTTCTCGCTTCCGATAAGCTCTTCAAGGTCCGGTTCGGTAATTTTGCCACAAAAGAATCAGCCAGACAAAGAGCTGTTTATCTTCAAAGAAAAAAGGTGATTGATGAATTCTATATCGTCCGTCCTGAAGATTATTCCATTGCCAGACAAAAACAATATGGAACGGAATATCTGAGAGAAGCGCTGGTTAAAACTGCGAAAGACTTCATCGGTGTTCCCTATCTCTGGGGGGGCACGTCTCCTGACGACGGATTTGATTGCAGTGGGCTGACCATGACGGTTTACCAGCTTAACGGATTAAATCTTCCTCGCAACTCAACACGGCAATATGAAGCCGGCAACACGATTGGTAAAAGCAGCCTGCAGAAAGGAGATCTCGTCTTTTTTTCTTTAAAGCCGAACAGCGGTGTGACACACGTTGGGATCTTTATCGGCGATGGATACTTTATCCATGCATCATCTCAAGGAGGGAAAATACGCATTGATTCTCTCGCCTCCACTTATTTTACGGCTCACTATGTAGGCTCTAAAACTTATTTTTGATTAGTAACCATGAAAGATTTATTTTTTTCTCCTAAAGAAATTTTATTTTCAATTTCCAACAACACATCCGTTGATGATCATCTTGCTCGATGCACTCATGGATATCCATATCATAGATCATCAGGAAACCCTTGTCCCACAAGGCTTCCAGCTCAATGAAATGAGCAGGAACGCAGAATAAAATTTTTCTCTGACGACTGACAGCTGAAATACAATTCAACGCGAATACAATTTCCTCATAAAAAAATATAATATTTTCATACTTTTTGTTGACGTAATAATAAAATTAAAGTAAAATAACTTCAAAATATGGGATCATCGACTAGATCCAACAATTTTATAAAGGAGGCTTCACCTAATGGCAACAGCAAAGAAAGCAGCAGTAAAGAAAGCAGCACCCAAGAAAAAAGTTGTAAAAAAGGCAGTCAAGAAAGCAGCTCCAAAGAAAAAAGTCGCAAAGAAGGCGCCAGCCAAAAAAGTGGTGAAAAAGGCAGTTAAGAAAGCAGCTCCCAAGAAAAAGTAACAAAAAAGAAGTAAGAAGTTTTTAGTCGTTCAAGATTGATTTACCACCTGATGAGGGCACGTTTTTACCCTAGATGAGTGTTCCTGTCGATTGGATACTGAAGAAGTTAGCGTCAACAATGGCGGCAGCCGTATGGTAGAGCGGTTACCGCCATTGTTTTATATCGCCTGTCTGTTTTTTTAAAATTGATTCTTTATCTTTTGGTCTTTGATATTTTTATCGATATTATGTATGGATTCTACTTAGGCCCTGGACTGCACCCCCCGAATTGGACAAAATATGTTAGAGTAGTTGGCAGGATTCAGCTTCCCTTTTGGAGGGAGAAAGGAACTTGCCATGAAACACCGCAGAGTATTTGCTGTTGAACACAAGCGCC